>Ga0209189_1000623_pt1 | contig 28937 bp, 28 predicted proteins | sample C_130820_EF_Meta_FD_187308 | JGI IMG/M metagenome (GOLD analysis project Ga0209189, IMG submission 187308) | Freshwater microbial communities from Lake Croche, Canada to study carbon cycling - C_130820_EF_MetaG (SPAdes) (version 3) | ecosystem: Environmental > Aquatic > Freshwater > Lake... | reverse complement strand
AATCAGGAAAGGGAGGAAAGGGAGGAAAGGGAGACAGATTGGAATGTTACCTGGATGGCTATTCGGATTCATAACCGAATGACTCATTGGAGAATTCTTGGCATGAACTGAAAGCGGCTTAACTCCTTTCTAGGGAGCGAACCTGCTCTGGTTGAGCCCATGATCATTTTCCTGATTTCCTGAGTTCTATATTCATTTTTTCAGACACCCTGTGAATCAATCCTTCCGAAGGGCTGCAAGCGCGGCCTGGTGGATCAGTCTCACGGGAACGCCATGGCGCTCCGCCGCCTCCGCACAGGAGGAGAATTCCGGTGATTGCTGGAGGGTTTTTCCTTCAAGGGTGCCGACTTTCACCATCACCTCTCCGTAAGGGGTCGTGACCGTGATGTGATGACGCTCCAGAATCATCCTCTCCATCCGGTGCCTGCGGATCCCGAAGGCGGTGGTTTCGCTCAGAATGAGTTTTGAGAGTTTGTCGGCCTCGCTGGGGGGGCAGATCACTTCAAGGATCCAGCCTGAGCGTCCCTTTTTCATGACGGACGGGGTGAGGGTGGCATCCAGGGCTCCCTGTTCCAGAATGCGTCCCAAGGCGTGGGAAGCTTGCTCCGGTGAAAGGTCATCGAGATTGCAACGAATCTCGATCACCTCCTCCAAGCCATGGTTGGAATGTCCGGTCTGGACGGATTCTCCCAAGATCAGGCGGAGGGCATTCGGACGGTTCGGAGTGTGGCGAGAGCCGAGACCGTAACCGATCGCGGAGACGCTTGCCTCGGGCATCGGGCCGAAGGTGGCCGCGAATTCGGCAATCAGGGCCGCTCCGGTCGGGGTGATGTGCTCCCAAGGCTCCTCGATCTGACGGAGGGGGATTCCCCGGAGCAGGGCCAGCGTGGCGGGGGCGGGGAGGGGGAATGTCCCGTGGGCGCAATGAATGTGTCCTGATCCCTCCGTTAATGAGCCGCAGGTGATCCTGTCGACCCGGAGGTGGGAGAATCCGGCGCAGGCGGCAAGGATGTCCGCGATGGAATCCTCCGCACCCACTTCGTGAAAACCGACCGTTTCCGCCGGCACCCCGTGGATGCTCCCCTCGGCGACCGCAATCCTCCGAAAGACGGAGAGGGAGCGCTCCTTGACTTCCGGGGAGAGTCGACTCGCCCCGATGAGGGATCGGATTTCGGCATGGGTGCGCCCGTGGTGGTGCCCGCCATCATGAGGGGCGTGGGCGCCATCATGAGGGGCGTGGGAATGGGCGTGGTGGTGATGCTCGTGAGCGTGGTGGTGATGCTCGTGAGCGTGGTGGTGATGTCCGGCCACCCTCCCCTCGCTTCCGTCGTGACCCGCAACCCGGAACCGCCATCCGGCGATGCCACCCCGCTCACCCCGTTCGAAGCGGCATGGGGGGAGGGTGATCGGAAGGGCGGCGAGGGCTTTCTGAAAAACCTCCTCCGGGACACCCAGATCACGAAGTGCCGAAACGGTCATGTCGCCGCTGATGCCGGCGAAGGGGTCGATGTGCAGGATTTTCATCGGCGGGAAAGGTCTTCTTCCAAGGCTTTCAAAGACCGCCCCCCAAGGCAATCCCGGTCGGAGGATTTCGGGGTCCGGAAGACCGGGTCCCGATGAGATCAAAAAAAGCTCATCAACATGTCGCCAAAGGGGTGAGGGTTTGTTAATTCCTCTGCTCCTCTTTTCCACGAAATGACCCAACCCTCCACCGGATCCGTCGCCCAGCAAAACTCCGCGCTCTACAACGTGGAGGGATGGTCGGAGGGTTATGTCCGGATCAATGACGCCGGACACGCAGTGATGCTCCCGCGCCGCAGGGAGGGGGAGGAAATCGACCTGATGGAACTCGTCGACGAGGCCAGGGAGCGAGGCCTGCTTTTCCCGCTGTTGATCCGCTGCCATGACCTTCTCCGGGACAGGGTGCGCCGCCTCAATGAGTCCTTCGCCCGGGCGATTACGGAGTGCGGTTACAAGAACGACTACCGCGGCGTCTTCCCGATCAAGGTGAACCAGCTCTGCGAGGTCGTGGAGGAGATCGTCGACGCGGGGCTTCCCTACCACTTCGGGATCGAGGCCGGCAGCAAGCCGGAGATGATCGCCGCCCTGGCGGTCCACTCGGATCCCGAGAGCCTTGTTGTCGGCAACGGCTACAAGGATGACGAGTTCATCCGAGCCGCCCTGCTGGGGCTGAAGCTCGGCAAGAAGGTCATTCTCGTGGTCGAGAAGCTGGAGGAGTTCCACCAGATCCTGGCCGTCGCCAAACAGGTGGGGGTCCAGCCGATGATCGGAGCCCGTGTCCGTCTCCTCTCCAAGGGTGCAGGCAAGTGGGCCACCAGCGGCGGGGAGAACGCAAAGTTCGGCCTCTCCACAGCCGACCTGGTCTCCATGAGCGACACGCTCCACGCGGAGGGGATTCCCGATGCCCTTGTCCTGCTCCACTACCATGTCGGATCGCAGGTGCCCGACATCCAGACGATCAGCCGGGCGACGCGCGAGGCCGCGCGCTTCTACGCCAAGCTCCGCAAGATGGGCCACGCCCTCGGCTACCTGGATGTCGGCGGCGGTCTCGGCGTCGACTACGACGGATCCCGCACGAGCTTCGACAGCTCGCGCAACTACTCCCTCCACGAATACACCCGCGACATCGTCTACAACATCATGGAGATCTGCGACTCGGAGCAGGTCGATCATCCCGTGATCGTGAGCGAGAGCGGCCGCTTCATCGTGGCCCCGCACTCGGTGCTTGTCGTAGAAGCTTTCGGGTCGATCGAGAAGGAGGGCCAGGCCGATGATGTCTCCTCCTCGCCCGAGGATCCGAAACTCGTGGCTGACATGATCGAGATCAGGGCGGGCCTGAGCGAGAAGCGCCGCCTGGAGAATCTCCACGACGCCCAGCAGATCCGCGATCAGGCGCAGTCGATGTTCGACCTCGGTCTGCTCGACCTGCGGGCCAAGGCCAAGATCGACACCCTTTACTGGCACATCGCCGCCCGCATGGTCCAGATGCACCGGGGCATGGCGCAGGTTCCCGAGGAGGTGCGCGAACTGGAGGTGGCCCTTGCCGACCAGTTGCTCTGCAACTTCTCCGTCTTCCAATCCCTGCTCGACCACTGGGCTCTCGGACAACTCTTCCCCGTCATGCCGATCCACCGCCTCGACGAGGTTCCCGAGCGGAGCGGCACGCTGGTCGACATCACCTGCGATTCCGACGGGAAGATGGCGAAGTTCATCGACTTCCAGGACGTGAAGGAGACCCTCCCCGTCCACCGCGTCCGTCCGGGAGAGCCCTACTACCTCGGGATCTTCCTCTCCGGCGCCTATCAGGACATCATGGGGGATCTCCACAACCTCTTCGGCCGCGTCAACGAGATGCACGTCTTCCTCGATGAGGACGAGGAGGCCGGCTACTACATCGAGGAGGTGCTTCCGGGGAACACCATCGATCAGGTGCTCACCCTCACGCAGTGGGACACCAAGGAACTGGCCCGCCGGATCAAGTCGCAGGCCGATGCCGCGCTCAAGGGGGACCGCCTCAAGCCGAGCGAGGCAATGCGCCTGGTGGACGAGTACGAGAAGATGTTCCGGTCCTACACCTACCTCGATTTCAACGCCCGCCGGCCGAACGGGGTGATCCTCCAAGATTCCAACGGCACCAACGCGCTTTCCAACTCCTGACCCATGGGCGATCCCGTCACTCTCAGGCACACCCCCCTCGAATCCGCCCATGTGGCCTGCGGGGCGCGCATGGTCGAGTTCGGGGGATGGCTCATGCCGGTCCAGTACTCGGGGATCATGGACGAACACAAGGCGGTGCGCTCCGCTTCCGGGATGTTCGACATCTCCCACATGGGCGAGGTTTTGGTCGAGGGGTCCGGGGCCCTCGCGTGGCTGGAGAACCTTCTGACCAATCGTGTCGGCAAGTTGGCCGTTACCCGTGGCCAATACACCCTCATGCTTGATGACAAGGGAGGGGTGATCGACGACCTGATCATTTACCGGACGAGCGAGATGTCCTATTTCCTGGTAATCAACGGGGCTTGTCGTGATCTCGACCTCGGGTGGATGCGCTCCCGTCTCCCCGCCGACGGCTCCGTCGTTCTCAACGACCAGGGGGACGCCTACGCCGCGATCGCCCTTCAGGGACCCGGTTCCGAAACGATCCTCAGGTCGCTCTATCCCGCCTGCGAGGTGCCGAAACGCAACGGCATCGTCGGGCTAACCGACCCGGTCGGATCCGTTCCCTCGCTGGTCGCCCGGACCGGATACACCGGCGAGGATGGCTTCGAGCTTTTTGTCCCCGTGGCCGACGGCATCGCCCTCTGGGAGCGCCTGCTTGCCGCCGGCGTGAAGCCGTGCGGACTCGGTTCCCGCGACACACTCCGTCTCGAGATGGGGTATCCGCTCAATGGTTCCGATCTCTCCCGCGAGCGGACACCGCTTGAGGCCGGTCTCGATAAATTCACCGGCATCGATGACCCTGAGAAGGGGGACTTCTCGGGCCGCAAGGCCTTGGAGAGCCAGCGCGCCGCCGGCCTTCCCTCGCGTCTGACCCCGCTGAAGCTTACCGTCTCCGGCCCGCCGCTCCGTTCCCATTATCCGGTCATCTCCGGGGGTCTTCCGATCGGTGAGACCTGCAGCGGAGCCCTCTCTCCCAGCCTCGGGGAGGGGATCGCCATGGCCTACCTGCCGCCCGCTTTTTCCGCCCCCGGAACGGCCGTGGAAATTGAAGTGCGCGGCCGCCGTTACGCCGCTACGATCACGACCCTTCCGTTTTACCGGAAACCTTGAATTCACCCTTCCCAACAGCCCCACAAGACCATCGCCATGAATGTCCCCGCCGATCTCCGCTACGCCAAGACCCACGAATGGATCCGGGTCGAAGGTGACACCGTGACCGTCGGGATCACCGATCACGCCCAGGCCGAGCTCACCGACATCGTCTATGCCGAGCCCCCGAAGGTCGGAGCCGAGGTGAAGGCCGGCGCGACCGCGGCCGTCGTCGAGTCGGTGAAGGCCGCCAGCGACATCTACTCACCGCTCAGCGGAACCGTGACCGAGGTGAATGCCGACCTTTCCGGAAATCCCGCCCTGCTCAACACCGATCCCTTCGGCCAGGGATGGATCTTCAGGATGAAAGCCTCCGCTCCCGCAGAGGTGGAGGCTCTCCTGACTCCCGAAGCCTACTCCGCCCAGATCTCCTGATGAGCGCGGGTTCGGGACTCGGCGATCTTGACGGGGTTTTCCAACTCGGACGCTTCACCCGCCGCCACCTCGGTTCCGGGAACGAGGAGATCGCCGGGATGCTCCGCACGATCGGGGCCTCCTCGCTGGAGGAGTTGATCGGCAGGACCGTCCCCGAGGAGATCCGTCTCCGCCGTCCGCTTCGTCTCCCCGGGGCCCTCTCCGAGGAGGAGGCGCTCGAGGAACTCCGCGGCATCGCCTCGCAGAACGAGATCCGCCCCACCCACATCGGCATGGGGTACCACGGCACCCTTCTCCCCGCCGTCATCCGCAGGAACATCCTCGAGAACCCCGGTTGGTACACCGCCTACACCCCGTATCAGGCCGAGATCTCGCAGGGGCGCATGGAGGCGCTCGTGAACTTCCAGACCATGGTCTGCGATCTCACCGGGATGGCGATCGCAAACGCCTCGATGCTCGACGAGGCGACCGCCGCCGCCGAGGCGATGGCCCTCTGCCACGATCTCGGGAGCGCCTCCCGTTTCTTTGTCTCCTCGGGATGCCATCCCCAGACGATCTCCCTGCTCCGCACCCGTGCCGAACCCCTCGGGATCGAGATCGTTGTCGGCGGCCTTGCCGAGGTTCCCGCCTCCGGCCTCTGCGGCGGCATTCTCCAGTATCCGGCAACCGACGGCACCATCTCCGATCCGAAGCCGATGATCGACGCGATCCACGCGGGCGGAGGCCTCGCCGTCGTGGCAAGCGATCCGCTGGCCCTTGTCATCCTCAAGTCTCCCGGTGAGTTCGGGGCCGACGCCGTGGTCGGGTCGACCCAGCGCTTCGGCGTCCCGATGGGTTACGGGGGGCCCCATGCGGCTTTCCTTGCTGTCCGCGACGAGTTCAAGCGCCGCCTTCCCGGACGGCTTGTCGGCATCTCCCGCGACGCCGACGGGAATCCCGCCTACCGCCTCACGCTCCAGACCCGCGAACAGCACATCCGCCGCGAGAAGGCGACCAGCAACATCTGCACGGCCCAGGTCCTGCTTGCCGTCATCGCCTCCATGTACGCGGTCTACCACGGCCCCAAGGGACTGCGCGGGATCGCCGAAAGGGTCCATCTTCAGGCGCTGAAGCTCGCGGCCTCGCTGGCCAAGGCGGGATGGCAGGTTTCCAAGGGACCCTTCTTCGACACCGTCTGCGTCACGATGACCCCGGCCGAGTCGGCATCCCTTCGATCCCGAGCGGAGCATGCCGGCATCAATCTCCGCTTTCTCGGCGAGACCGCCGTGACCGTCTCCCTCGACGAGGCCACCGCGTCGATCGACCACCTTGCCGATCTCTTCGGCACCGGCCCGGGGAATGCCGTCAACGACGCGCTCGCTTGGCAGACGCCCGATGCCCTCCGCCGCGCCACGCCGATCCTGACCCATCCGGTCTTCAACACCCATCACACCGAGACCGAGATGCTCCGATACATCCGCCGCCTCGAGGCGAGGGATCTCTCGCTCACCACCTCGATGATCCCGCTCGGTTCCTGCACCATGAAGCTGAACGCGACCTCCGAGATGCTCCCCGTCACCTGGGAAGCGATCGGCGGCCTCCATCCCTTCATTCCGGTCTCCCAGGCGAAGGGGTACGCGACCATGTTCCGCCAGCTTGAGCAGTGGCTCGCCGAGATCACCGGATTCCACGCGGTTTCTCTCCAGCCGAATGCCGGCTCCCAGGGCGAGTATGCCGGCCTGCTCGTGATCCGGGCCTACCACAGGTCACGCGGTGACAACCACCGCACCGTCTGCCTCATCCCGACTTCCGCGCACGGAACCAATCCCGCCAGCGCCGCCATGGTCGGCATGGAGATCGTCGGGGTGGCCTGCGACGGGGAGGGGAATATCGACCTCGCCGACCTGAAGGCCAAGATCGAGGAGCATCGTGACCGCCTCGCCGCCCTCATGGTGACCTATCCCTCGACCCATGGCGTCTTCGAGTCGAGCATCAAGGAGATCTGCTCCCTGATCCACGGGGCGGGGGGACAGGTCTACATGGACGGGGCAAACATGAACGCCCAGGTGGGCCTCTGCAGTCCCGGCGATATCGGTGCCGATGTCTGCCATCTCAACCTCCACAAGACCTTCTGCATTCCTCATGGCGGCGGTGGGCCCGGTGTCGGTCCGATCGGTGTCGCCGAGCATCTCGCTACCTTCCTGCCTGGTCACTCCGTTATTCCGACCGGAGGCTCCCGCTCCATCGGAGAGGTCAGCGCCGCCCCTTGGGGGAGCGCCAGCATTCTGGTCATCAGCTGGATGTATCTGCGTATGATGGGGCCCGACGGCCTCGCCATGGCCAGCGCCCTGGCCATCCTGAATGCCAATTACATCGCCAAGCGCCTCGAGCCCTACTTCCCCGTCCTCTACAAGGGGGCAAGCGGCACGGTCGCCCACGAGTGCATCCTCGATTTCCGCGAGTGGAAGAGACGCGCAGGCATCGAGGTGGAGGATGTCGCCAAGCGGCTCATGGACTTCGGCTTCCATGCCCCGACGATGAGTTGGCCCGTACCCGGCACCCTCATGGTCGAGCCGACCGAGAGCGAGTCGAAGGAGGAACTCGACCGCTTCTGCGACGCCTTGATCGTGATCCACGGCGAACTCACCGCCATCGAGAAGGGTGAACTCGACAAGGCCGACAATCCGCTCAAGCGGGCCCCGCACACCGCGTCCTCCGTCACTTCGGACGATTGGAATCGCCCCTACTCACGCATGCAGGCCGCATGGCCGGCTCCGTGGCTCAGGGAGCACAAGTTTTGGCCGAGCGTTTCGAGGGTGGATAATGTTTATGGGGACAGGAATATTTTCTGCTCCTGCCTGCCTGTTCAGGGAGGGGGCTAGGTCTTTTCGCGCCCCGGGCTCTCCGGGTTAGCGGAATCACGAAGCCTGCAACCTGCCACACACTTCGCCATTCCTTTGCGACCCACTTGCTGGAGAGTGGCTACGACGTCCGCACAATGCAGGAGCTGCTCGGGCACAAGGATGTCTCCACGACGATGATCTACACCCATGTGCTCAATAAGCCGGGAGTCGCGGTGAGGAGTCCGCTGGATTAGGGAAGGGCATTTTGGGCGTCTTGGCCTCCTTACTGCAGGGGGTAAAACCTCCGCACCCCCGCGCCTCTGCGGGATAACTCGGTTCTGATAATAGGAGAGCACGCTCTCTTTACAAAATTCATAAAAAGTCTACCTTTTAGGTGTGGCTGACTCCTACACGATCAAGACGGCGCAGCAGAATTTCTCCTCCGTGGTTCAGGAGGCGGCCGATCATCCCGTGACGATCACCAACCATGGGAAGGCCGTGGCCGTGATGATGTCGATCGAGAGGATGGAGGCCATTGCGGAGACGATGGAGGTGCTGGCCGATCCTAAGGCGATGGCCGCGATCCGGAAGCACCGCGAGGGGCGTGCTACCTACCATGATCTCTCGGCGCTGGAATCCGTATGATTCCGGTCCGGATTCAGGATGAGGTCCTGGATTATCTCCGCAAGCTCCCACCCCAGCCACGGCATCGGCTGAGGGTTGCCATCAAGGGGTTGGCCGGGGAGAGCGGTGACATCAAGCCGCTGACGGAGGAGTTGGAGGGCTTTCTTCGCCTGAGAGTCGGATCACACCGGGTGATCTTCGAGTACGAGATGATCGGCGGGGTGAGAACCATCACCTGTATTGTTGCAGGATCGCGCCGATGGATTTATGAGGTGTTCCAAAGCCGCCTCTCGGAGTGAGGAGTGAGGAGGGCAAGGTCTTTGAGTTCTGGCGTCGTTGCCCCGCGCTTGCAGGAGTTCACTGCAGCTGTGCCTGGGCGCCTAGCTATCTCATCAAAAGACCGTCGCCCTTCCTGCAGAAGTTAAAAACTCCGCGCCTCCGCGCCTCTGCGCGATTAAAACGGCGAAGCTTTGGCCTGAAACTTCCGCAAGAGGGTTTGATGGGCCTGCCTCTGCTCCGCGGACAGGTGGTCGATGAAGAGGATGCCGTGGAGGTGGTCGACCTCGTGCTGGGCGGCGCGTGAGAGGAGGCCTTCGGCCTCGAAGTCGAGCGTGCTTCCGTCGATCTCCTGACAGACGATCCGGACGCGGGCATGACGCTCCACTTCGTCGTGGAGGCCCGGCATGCTCAGGCATCCCTCGGTCTCCGTGACCTTCTCCCCGCCGACGGGATGGATCTCGGGATTGATCATGACAAGCGGCATGAGGGACTCGAGTTCGAGTTCGCGGCCATTCATCCAGGCCCGGCTGGGACGAGTCCCGTGGGCGGGCATCACGTCGATGACGGCCATCTGGATGGATCTGCCGACCTGATGGGCGGCCAGTCCGCAACCATCCTCCTCGTACATGGTGACGATCATCTCCTCGGCGAGGGTGCGGATGGAGTCGTCGATCTTCTCGATCTTCCTTCCCTTGCTGCGCAGGGCAGGGTGGCCGTATGTGACGACCTCGAGGGGTTTCGCTTTCCTGCGGGAACTCATCGCGGTTACTTGGCGGGCGGCTTGGCGACCGCGGGGACATTCTTGACCCCCGCCTCCTGCAGGGCGTCGAGCACGGCGACGACGGTGCCGAAGGGTGCCTCCTTGTCGGCCTGCATGGTGATCGAGCACCCGGGGTTGGAATGTTGGACTTCCTTGATGGCGGCGGGTAGCGCGGCGGTTGTCACCGGCTTGTTGTCCAGGGTGATCTGGTCGGCTCCCTTGATCTGAAGGATGACGGCTTTCTTCGGTTCGCTGGCCGCCGTGGCCGCACTCTTCGACTCGGGCAGGTTGATCTGCAACTGGGGAAGGCGTTCCTTGAAGGTGGTTGTGACGATGAAGAAAATCAGAAGGATCGCAAGAATGTCGATCAGCGAGACGATCGTGATCGAGGGCATCTTCCTGCGCTTGGTGTAAAATCTCATGCGGAGTGATGGAAAATTAATATGGAACCCAGGAACTCAGGAAGCAAAGAAGGACTCTGTGAATGAATCTGGAAACAGAAGAGCGGATCAGGTCTGCGATGGAGGCGGGTTCCATCGCCATCTTTGAACCCTCGGGGCTATCCCCAATGGGCCCCCTGATTCCTCTCTCTTTCATGAGATCCTGAGTTCCATCTTGAAACTCGGCCGGATTCTTAAAAATGGTGGCGGGGGCAGGATTTGAACCTGCGACCTTCAGGTTATGAGCCTGACGAGCTACCGGGCTGCTCCACCCCGCGTCAAAGGAGAATCAGAATAGGACGAACGATCCCGCCGGTCAAGGGTTGATTCAGCGCAAGCCGATGGCCTTGCGGAGCCGATCCATGACGGGGGCGGCGATCTCCGAGGCCTGTGCGGCCCCTTTGGCAAGGATCCGGTCGATCTCGCCGGGATCGGAGGCAAACTGCTCGCGACGCAGGCGCATCGGCGCGAAATAATCGCGGACGGCGGCGAGGAGCCGTTTCTTGAAATCCCCGTAGCCAATCCCTCCGGCCAGAAAATCCGCCTCCATCGCGGCATAGTCCGAGGGGGAGGCAACATGGCGGTAGATGCCCAGGATCGCGGATCCCTCCAGCGGCTTGGGGGATTCGACGGGGGTCGAGTCGGTCTGGATCGCCATGATCTTTTTCCTGAGCGCCCCCTCCTCGGGGAACAGCTCCACCGTGTTGCCGTAGCTCTTGCTCATCTTGGCGCCGTCGGTTCCGGGGATGGCGGAGGATTCGTCGCGGATCATCGGCTCGGGGAGCTTGAAGATCTCGCCGTAGAGTTCGTTGATCTTGACGGCGATGTCACGGGTGACCTCGAGGTGCTGTTTCTGATCCTTGCCGACGGGGACGACATCGCTCTCGTAGGCGAGGATGTCGGCGGCCATGAGGACGGGATAGGAGAAGAGTCCTAGGGATGCATGGAGTCCCTTCGCCAGCTTGTCCTTGTAGGAGTGGCACCGTTCGAGGAGTCCCATCGGGGTCACGGTGGAGAGGATCCAGGCGAGTTCCGGGATGCAGGCGATGTCGCTCTGCCGGAAAAGGCACGCCTTGGCCGGATCGAGGCCGCAGGCCAGGAAGTCGGTGGCCACCTCGCGGGAGTTGCGTCGAAGCGCCACGGGATCCCTGACCGTGGTGAGGGCGTGGAGGTCGGCTATGAAGTAGAGGGCGTCGCCCTTTTCCTGCAACTCGATGGCCGCCTTCATCATGCCGAAGTAGTTGCCGAGATGGGGGAGTCCCGTCGGTTGGATGCCTGAGAGAATGCGCATGGGAGGGGGTAAGGATGAATGATGAACGATGAATTATGAAGGCAAAAGGCCCGAACGCCGCAGGCTGTGGGGGCATCGTCCCGGCGATCGGATCGCCAATTCAAACCCCACGGGAAACCCTATCGCCACCAGCGTGACGGTGAGGGATGGGTCGGAGTCCCCCGCCCCTTTTCAACCCTCATGCTTTCCGCCCCGTCATCCCGTCAGTAGACCAGCTTTCTGTGGATCCAGATGCTCTGGAGCAGTCCAAGGGAGGCCATGGTGATGAGAAGAAAGGACCCCCCGTAGCTGACCAGGGGTAGGGGAAGGCCGGTGATGGGGGTGACGGCTACGGTCATCCCGATGTTCATGAAGACGTGGGTGAAGAGCAGCGTCACGATCCCCGTGGCGAGAAGTCTTCCGAGCAGATCCTGCGCCTGGGAGGCGATATGGAGACCGCCAAGCACAAGGGCGGCGAAGGCTGAGATCAAGAGGATGGCCCCCAGAAATCCGTGCTGTTCGCCGAAGACGGAATAGATGAAGTCGGTGTGGACGATGGTGCTGGGGAGGTAGCCCAGTTCGTTGAGCGTGTTGGGGGCCTTGAAGCCCTTCCCCCAAAAACCGGCGCTGCCGATGGCATTGAGCGACTGGTTGATCGTCCACCCCGCCCCCTGGGGATCGAGGGAGGGATCCAGGAAGATAAGAATGCGGTCCTTCTGGTAGGGCTTGAGGCCGAAGTTCACGATGACCGGCATCAGGGCCACTCCCATGAGGATCATGGCAACGAGGTATCGCAGTGGAATTTCGGCGACAAAGAGCATGGCGAAGAGGACGGGGAGCCAGACCAGCGTTCCGCCGAGATAGGGCTGGACCAGGATGAGGATGCAGGGGAGCGCCGTGATCGCCAGGCAGATCAGGATGCGGAGTGCCGGGTGCATCCCCCCGGAGTCGCTCAAAAAGAGCGCAAAGAGGAGGACTCCGCCGAAGATGGCGAGCTGGGAGGGCTGGAAATTGCCGAATCCGAGATTCAGCCAACTCCTTGCCCCGAAGACCTTCACCCCGATGAAGAAGACCAGGATCAGGAGGATGACGCTGAGGACGTAGATGGGAACCGCTCCCAGCCGGATCCATTGGTAATCGTTGAATGCGATGAAAAAGAAGACCGGGATGCAGAGGATCATCCAGCGGATCTGGCTGGCCCAGAACGGGGTCTCCCTCATCCACGTGGCGCTGTAGATGGCGTAGATGCCGAATGCCGAGAGAGCCAGCATCAGGATGAAGAGCGGTTTGTTCAGCGCACGGAACTTGCGGGCGAGCAGAAGGATGTTCATGAAAGGGTCATGTTTCCAGATTGGGGACGGCGGCCAGGAGCTCCCGCGTGTAGGGATCCCGGGGATGTTCAAGCACCTCGCGGGAGGGGCCCGATTCGACAATCCTCCCGCGGTGCAGCACGAGGACGGAGTCGCTGATGTGTTCCACCACGGCCAGGTCGTGGGCGATGAAGAGCAGGGCGATCCCGAGTTCCTCCTGAAGGTCTTGCAGGAGATTCACGATCTGGGCCTGCACGCTGACATCGAGTGCGCTGACCGGTTCGTCACAGATGAGGAACTCGGGCTCCACGGCCAGGGCGCGGGCGATGCCGATACGCTGGCGCTGGCCTCCGCTGAACTCGTGGGGATGACGCGACATCATCTCGGGTTTGAGGCCGACACGGCGGAGCAGGGAGGCGACGCGGTCGGCGCGTTGCGAGGCATTCAGTTCCCGGAAGTGAATCTCCAGCGCCTCCCCGATGATCGCGCCGACCGTCATCCGGGGATTCAGCGAGCCGAAGGGGTCCTGGAAGATGTACTGGATCCGGCGACGCAGTGGCCGGAAGGCCTTCTCCCCCAGGGGAAGGATGTCCTTCCCCTTCCAGAGGACTTCCCCGGAGGTGGAGGGGATCAGTTTGACCAGGGTCCTGGCGATGGTGGTCTTGCCGCTGCCGCTCTCACCCACCAACCCGACCGTCATGCCGGGCTGAACCGCAAAGCTTACGCCGTCGACCGCCTTGAACGATCCCGTCCGCTTGCGGAGTAGGCCGCTTGTGACGGGAAAGTGAACCTTCAGGTCGCGGACTTCCAGGAGAGGAGGCGCTGTCACGGTGCTCATTGGCGGCAGGCCTTCTCCAGGATTTTCAGAAACGACACGGCATCGGGGGTGCCGGTCAGTTCCGCCAGGGCGGAATCGTCCCCGCAGACGCGCGAGATGGCGCCGAGGATGCGGAGGTATTCGTTGTTCAGCGCCTCCGGAATCGCGGCGACAAAGACCAGTTTCACCCTCCCTTCATGACCCGCAAGGGAAACCCCGGCATCGCTTCTTCCCGCCACAAGAACAAGATCGGAGACGCTTTCCGACCGGGCGTGATGGAAGAAGATGGAGGAGGGAGCCCCTCCGAATGGGGCGTCCGGAAGGTCCGAGGCAAGGGCCGTGCGGAGTTTTTTCCAATCCTTCACCCGCCCATCGCCCCGCAGGGGGGAGAGCAGTTCCTCCACGGCATCCCGATGGCAGGTGGCCCTGAGCGAGAGATGGATGTCCTTTGCGAGAAGGGATTCCCTGAGGGTTCTCATACGTTGCTGCCGCTCCATTTCAGCTTCTGGCGGAGGATGTCGGGAAACGTCGTTCCCGGCATCATGGCCAGGGGAAGGGTCCTCGGGGAGAGGCGGAGGACGACCTTTTCCCCCGGTTTGAGGGCGTGGGGAGTCCTGCCGTCGATGGTGACAAAGACCTCCTGGTTGCCGGCGGATCCGATCACCACCTCGCTCTTGTCGGAGATCACCAGGGAGCGGTTGCTCAGCACATGGGGGCAGATCGGGGTGATGACGAGCGCACCGCTGTCGGGCATGAGGATGGGGCCTCCGGCGGCAAGCGAGTAGGCGGTGGATCCCGTGGGGGTGGCCACGATGAGTCCGTCCGCGTGATACTCGGTGAGGGGTTCCCCCGAGACGGAGGCCTGGAGCTTCACCAACTGGGAGCGCTCGCCGCGGCTGATCGTCACGTCGTTGAGTGCCCTCTCCAGGGGGGTGACCCCCTCCGGGGCCGAGATCTCCGCATCCAGAAGGCTTCGATGACTGAGGAGGTAGTTTCCGGAGAGAAGGGAATCGATGGCGCGCAGGTACTCGTCGGAGCCGACGCAGGTGAGGAATCCCAGGGAGCCGATATTGATCCCGAAGACGGGGCGGACATGCCCCCCGGAGCGGTGGAGCGCACGGAGGATGCTGCCGTCGCCACCCATGACAAGCAGGATGTCGCAGCGCCCGGATAGGTCGGCCTCGTCGAGCGGGGAATCCACGCCGATCAGGGCGCCGGTGAGGCGTTCCAACAGGAAGTCCGCCTTGCGCCGCGTCAACTCGTCCGCAACGGCCTTCACAAGCGCTTCCGCGCCTTCCTTGCCGGCATGGGCAATGAGTCCGATGATCATGCGGGAAGTGTTGTCGCCGATTCCCCGCGCCTCAGCAGGGCGAGGAATTCGATGTTGCCGGAGGTTCCGGGAAGGGGGGACTCGATCACCTTGTCGAAGCGGTGCCCGGCATGGGTGACCCAGGTGCGGATCGCCTCCACGGCGCGCTGACGGATCACGGGATCGCGCACGATGCCCCCTTTGCCGACATCGGCCCGGGAGAGTTCGAACTGCGGTTTGATCAGGACAATCATGACACCCTCGGGATGGAGTAACTCAAACGCGGCGGGCAGGATCTTCGTCAATGAAATAAAGCTGAGGTCGCCGACAATCAGGTCGAAGCGTCTCTTGAAATCGGAGGCTGTCAGGTAGCGGGCGTTGATCCCCTCGCGGACCTCGACGCGGGGATCCTGACGGAGTGACCAGGCGAGTTGTCCGCGTCCCACGTCGACGGCCGTGACATGGGATGCCCAATGTTGAAGGAGGCAGTCGGTGAACCCTCCCGTCGAGGAACCGAGATCGAGGCAGCACATGCCGGTGGGATCGATTCCGAAACCCGTCAAGGCTCCCTCGAGCTTGTGACCGCCGCGTCCGACATAGCGATCGCGGCCGGTGATGAGAATCTCGCTCTCGGGGGAGACCTTGGTGCCCGGCTTGTCGGCGATCCGGCCGCCAACGGTGACCTGTCCGGCGAGGACGGCCCGCTGGGCCTTCTCACGCGAATCGAAGTGGCCCGCCTCGTGGAGGTGCTGGTCGAGCCTGATTCTCGCGGAGGGGGAGGTCTTCATACCCTTCCTCCAAGCAGGAGCAGTTCCGGGGGCGAGTGCACGAGGTGATCCGGGGCCGAGGCGCGGAGCGCCTCCGCGGTGTTGTATCCCCATGTGACGGCGGCCATCGTGAGACCGGTCTCCCTGGCCGCCTCGATATCCCTTGTCTCGTCGCCGACATAGAGCGCCGCGGCGGGAGGGCACTTTTCCTTCGCGAGGATTTTCCTCATCTCGCGCCCCTTCCCGAAGAGTTTGGAGGAGGTGCGCACGAAGTGGAAATACGGGAGGTTGTGACGGCTCAGGAATGCCTCGACATTGCTCTCCGAGTTGGAGGTCAGGATGCCGATCCGGTGTCCCCGTCCATGGAGTTCCGCAAGGACCTCGGGCATTCCCGCGATGGGATTCACGGTCCCGATCCTCTCATGCAGCAGTTGCAGGCCTCTCTTTGCGAGCTTCGGGATCCGCCAGTTGCTGATGCCGAGATGCCGGATGAACTGCCGGGTTCCCATGGCGCGCGCAGCCTCAAGTTCCCCCGAGGGAAGGGGCCTGAAGCCGAACTCGGCGGCGAGGTCGTTGAGGATGCCGTGGGAAACCTCGAGGGTGTCGGCCACGGTTCCGTCAAAATCGAAGAGGAGGAGTTCCGGATCGCCGGTCGCCGCTCCCTCGGGCTTCCCGGATGCCGCGGACTCCCCGGTCGAGGGTTTCGGGGAGTGGCTCATCGTGTGCGTCTTCAGGAGATCAGGGCGGCGAGGTCGGGGGGAAGCTCCATCTCCCCCTTGAACCTGTGTTCCTCCGGTTCCAGTCCGAAATGTCCGGCGACGAGAGTCCGGATCCGCATCATGTCGTCATCCTCCAGCGGGGGGCACCCGGCGGTGGCGGCGAATTCACGGACCTGTTCCTCGTTGTAGATGTTCGGCAGGACGGAGAGGGTTCGGGGATCCTTGAGGAGCCAGAGCATCGCCGCCTGCCCCAGGGTTCGGTCGCGGCGTTCCAGAAAACGGAGTTGCTCGATTTTCCTCACCCCGTTGATCAGCCAGCTCTTCGGGCGGTGGTTCCGGTGATCGTTGGGAGGGAAGACCGTCTCGGCGGTGTATTTCCCCTCGAGCATTCCGGAGGAGTGGGGGACGCGGATGAGGAATTTCGTGGGGGATCCGGTCGCTTCGGCGACCTTGTGAAGGTCGGAACCGGGATGCTGTTCCAGAAGATTGTAGATGTGCTGCACGACATCGGGCTTCCTTCGGGCGATGGCCGAGGCGCCTTCGCCGATCCAGCCGATCGCCGGGCCAAGGGCGATGCCCCCGTGCCGGAACTTCCCTTCCGCACGGAGGTCCTCCATCAACTCCCAGAGGGCGTCGTCGAGCACCTGTTCCCCGCGGATGTTGTGAAGCTGGAGGATGTCGATGCGGTCGGTTCCGAGGCGTTTCAGCGCCGCCTCGACGGCATGGCGGATTCCCTTGGCGGAGAAATCCTGCGGGATCTCCCGCTGTCCGCGGCGTCCGTCCCCATGGTTCATGAAGTCGTAGCCGACCTTCGTGGCGACGACGATCCGGTCGCGCTCCGTGCCGGGGAACGCCTTGGCGATGAGTTCCTCGCTGCGGCCGTTGCCGTAGGTGTCGGCGGCGTCGAACAGGCTGATCCCCAGGTCGGCCGCGAGCCGCATGAGGCGCACGGCCTCCTCGTCGGTGTAACTCCCCCACCATCCGGTGGAGACGGTCCAGAGTCCGAAACCGATTTCACTGATCTTGAGGTCCGATCCCTTCAGGGTGCGATGCTTCATGGTGTTGCCGATCCTAACAGGAGGGCGAGGGACAATCCAAGCCCCGTGACTCGGACGCAATCTTGGAACAGCGTTTGCTTCCCTTATGACGGGCCGTGTTTAATTTCAACGAATGTCCCCGACGGGTAGATCCCGGCGGTCGGGAGCACGAGCACCGCATATTTCACAACCCATGACCAAATCCTCCGAATTCCATTCCAGCATCGACACCTCCGTTCAGGGGCTGAAGGCCCTGATCAAGAACCAGTTGAATTTCGGACTGGCCCGCGATCATAACACCGCCTCGAAGCGGGATTGGTGGATGGCCACATCCAAGGCGGTTCAATGCCTTGTGATCGAACGCCTGATGGCCACGCAGACGAAACACAGGAAGGAGAACGTGAAGAGGGTCTACTACCTCTCCCTGGAATTCCTCATGGGCCGCCTCTACATCAACAGTTTCCACAGCGCCGGCGTCTTTGGGAACATGGAGCAGGCCATCAGGGAACTCGGCCTCGACCTCAACGAACTCCGTGAGGAGGAGTACGACATGGGATTGGGCAACGGCGGACTCGGACGCCTGGCAGCCTGCTTTCTCGACTCCCTGGCAACGCTGGATCTCCCCGCGATCGGGTACGGCATCCATTACCAATACGGCCTCTTCAGGCAGGAGTTCCGCAACGGTTACCAGGTCGAGCTTCCCGACGACTGGATGAAATACGGCACGCCCTGGGAGATCGTCCGTCCCGAACACACCACCGAGATCGAACTCTACGGCCAGGTCGAGAATGTCTTCGACGACCTTGGAAATTATGTTCCGAAGTGGAGCGACACCAAGAAGCTGATCGGGATTCCCTACGACATCCCCATTCCGGGTTACGGGACCAACACCGTCAATTTTCTCAGGCTCTGGTCCTCCAAGGCGGCCGAGGATTTCAATTTCGAGGCCTTTAACAGCGGGGGCTACGACGAGTCGGTGCGTGACAAAAACGCCAGCGAGACGATTTCCAAGGTTCTCTATCCCAATGACAAGACGGAGAGCGGCAAGGAGTTGCGCCTCATCCAGCAGTATTTCTTCGTCGCCTGTTCCCTCAAGGACATCATCCGCCGGTTTCGCAGGAGCAACGAGGATTGGAACGATTTCCCCCGGAAGGTCACCGTCCAGCTCAACGACACCCATCCCGCCATCGCCGTCGTCGAGCTCCAGCGCCTCCTCCACGATGTGTACGGGCTTCCCTGGAAGAAGGCGTGGGAGATCGTCACCGCGACGTTCGCCTACACGAACCACACGCTCCTGCCGGAGGCGCTGGAGAAATGGAGCGTCGGCCTCTTCCAGAAAGTGCTTCCGCGGCATCTGCAGATCATTTTCGAGATCAACAAGTTCTTCCTGCAGGAGGTTGAGGCCGTGTGGCCCGGCGACATCGAGAAGGTGCGCAGGCTTTCCCTCATCGAGGAGGGACACCCGCAGATGGTCCGTATGGCCAATCTCTCCGTCGTCGGCAGCCATTCGGTGAACGGGGTGGCCGCCCTCCACACGCAACTGCTCAAGAGCGACCTCTTCCCCGAGTTCGACTCCCTTTACCCGGGCAAATTCAACAACAAGACCAACGGCATCACGCCGCGCCGATGGCTCCTGGCATGCAATCCCCGTCTTAGCGAACTGATCTCCTCGAGGATCGGCCGTGGTTGGGAGCGTCATCTCGACGAGCTCCGGGGTCTGGAGGCGTTTGCAGGCGATCCGGAGTTCCAGCGGCGGTTCATGGAGGTGAAGCACGCGAACAAGGTGGAGCTGGCCAGGATCATCAGGCGTGATTGCGGGATCGAGGTGGATCCCTCGGCCCTCTTCGACGTCCAGATCAAGCGGCTCCACGAGTACAAGCGCCAGCATCTCAATCTCCTCCACATCCTCGCCCTCTACCGCCGCCTGCTGCAGAATCCCGCGCTCGATGTCGCCCCGCGCGTCTTCATTTTCGGGGCCAAGGCCGCTCCCGGATACGATCTGGCCAAGAACATCATCAAGGCGATCAATGCCGTTGGAGCCAAGATCAACGCGGACCCCCGCATCAACGGCAAGCTGAAGGTCGTTTTCCTTCCCAACTACCGCGTCTCGCTCGCCCAGAAGATCGTTCCGGCCGCCGATCTCTCGGAGCAGATCTCGACCGCGGGCAAGGAGGCCTCCGGAACCGGAAACATGAAGCTCGCGCTCAACGGCGCCCTCACCATCGGGACGCTCGACGGCGCCAACGTCGAGATCAGGGAAGAGGTCGGCGACGAGAACATCTTCATCTGCGGCATGACCGTCGAGGAGGTGGAGGCGCTCTGGAAGAGGGGTTACAATCCGGGTGAGTTCCTCGACGCCGACGAGGAGTTGCGCGCCGTGGTCGACTGGGTCGGATCGAATTACTTCACCCCCGACGAACCGCACGGTGTCTTCACGATGCTGCGCGACAACCTCATCCACAGCGATCCCTTTCTCTGTCTTCCGGACTTCCGTTCCTACAGCAACGCCCAGGAGCGGGTGGATGCGGCCTTCCGCGACAAGGCCCGTTGGGCCCGGATGGCGATCCTCAACACGGCCCGCATGGGGAAATTCTCCAGCGACCGGACGATCGCCGAATATGCCCGGGAGATCTGGCAGCTCGACCCGGTTCCGGTCTAGGCCGTTTCCACAAGGCCTCCACACCCCATGGTGATCGTCGTCGGAGCCGGCCTTGCCGGATTGGCCTGCGCAACGCGCCTGCAGCAGGCCGGTGCCGACTGGCTCCTGCTCGAGGCGTCGGAGGAACCGGGCGGGCGTGTCGCCACGGAGGTGACGCCGGAAGGATTCCGCCTCGACCGGGGATTCCAGGTCCTGCTCGATTCCTACCCGACGGCGCGGCTCCTGCTGGATCTGCCGGCCCTGCAGCCGCGTTACTTCCAGAGCGGGGCGCTCCTGATCAGCGGGGGGAGGCGGGAATGTCTCCTCAACCCCCTCCGCCATCCCTCGGGACTTTTCCCGGCGATCGCGTCCCCTTCCTTTTCCCTCCGTGAAAAGGCCGTGCTGGCCATCCATGCCGTGCTCCGGATGGTTCGTTCCGACAAGGTGCTCCTCGACCATGACACCGGCCGCTCTTCCCTGGAGGAACTCCGACGCCTGGGGCTCGATGGGGCCGTCCTGGAAAAATTCCTGAGACCCTTCTTCGCCGGGGTCTTTCTCGACAATGATCTGGGAACCGACTCCTCCGTGCTACGCTACGATCTCAAGAAGTTCGCGCTCGGGGGGGCATTGCTCCCGGCCAGGGGAATGGGCGAGATTCCCCGGCAGTTGGCCGGGCGACTTACCCGGAGCAGCCAGTGTTACGGGGTACCCGTGGAATCCCTGGAGATGAGCGGGGGCAGGGTCTCGGCCGTGCATCTGGCCTCCGGGGATCGGATCCGTTGCAGTTCGCTTGTGCTTGCCACCGAGGAGACAGTCACCCGTTCCCTGCTCGGGTTCCCCCCTAACGGAGGGCGGGGTTGGAGTCACGTCTCCACGCTTTACTTCACGGGGGAGGAACCGCTCTACGAGGGGGCGCTTCTGGTGCTCCCGGAGGGAAGGGATCGCCTGGTCAGGCATTTCACCGATCTCACCAACACGGCCCCGGAATACGCCCCGGCCGGCCGCCGCCTTCTCTCCGCGACGATCCTCCGGCCTCCTGATCTTGATCACTCAGAACTTGTCCGCCGCGCACGGGCCGAGATCACGGAACTCATGCCTCCGTTCGCCCGATGGCGCCTCCTCAAGGAGGTGAGTGTGCATCGGGCCCTTCCCTCCCAGAAACCGGGCTTCCGGAACGAGCAACTCCATCGTCGCCAGGGTTACAATCTCCAGCTCGCCGGTGACCAGGTCTCCCATGCCAGCATCGACTCCGTGTTAGCAAGCGGCCTCCGTGCGGCCGACGAGGTGATCGCCGGTCGCTGACAGGCGAATCCCGTGGGGGGCGGGGATGCGAGGGATCGGGAAAAAGGGATGCGCTCCGGCGGCGTGCGGAGCGTCTCCGGGTGAGCCGCGATCCTGCCCTTCCGCTCCCGATTGCCTGATGCGAATCATTGAGCAGGTGGGCAATTCCATAGTAAGTACTCTTTCCATGCTCGCCTTCTCCACCAACTGGAATGTCTCCCGTCACCGGGAGGGGCGGGAGATTGTCTCCGAGATCCGGGATCTGGGATTCGACACCATGGAGCTGGGGCACGGCCTTTCGGTGTCGCAGTTGAACGGGATTCGAGGCGCCTTCGGGGAAGGGGGGTTCCGTGTCATCAGCGTTCATAATTTCTGCCCGATGCCGGTGGAGGTCCTTCACGACAATCCCGACTGCTACGAGTTCACCTCACATCGTCGGCAGGAGAGGGACCGGGCTCTTCGCCTTACCCGTGCGACCATGGAGACAGCCAAGGAGTTTGGGGCGCGTTTCGTGGTCCTCCATCTTGGCCGCATCATGACGTTGCGCGGAATGACCGGTTCCCTGCTTTCGGAGCTTCGAATCAAGGGGGTGGCATCCCGCGGCTACAACCGGAGCAAGCTGGCCGCAGTCCGGAAACGCGGGAGGAGGGCCCGGGTTTTTCTCGACAGGGTGACCGCGGTTCTGGAGCCGCTTGTGGAGGAGGCCTCCAAGATGGGGCTCACGCTTGTGGTCGAGAACCGAAGCGACTTCGAGGCGATCCCGACGGAGCGGGAACTGCTCGCCCTGCTCCAGCGTTTTGATTCACCCCATCTCCGCTACTGGCACGACTTCGGACATGCCCAGATGCGCGAGAGCCTCGGTCTCCTTGATCACGCCCAGTGGCTTGCGGAGATCGCTCCCTACGCCGTCGGCGCCCATCTTCAGGATGCCAAGTGGCCCGACGAGGATCATCTCATCCCGTTCGAGGGGGAGATTCCCTTCGACCGTCTGGTTCCCCTTCTGCCGGCATCGCTCCCTTACATTCTGGAACTCTCGCCACGCGCCAAGCCGGAGGCGATCCGCGCCGCCGCCGCCAAGTGGAAAACACTCACCAACCTATGAATCTAAAAAAAATCCTCGTCACTCTCCTCCAAGCGGCCGTCACCCTCCTGCTCCTCTGGTGGATCTTCCATGATCCCTCCAAGCGCGCCCAGATGGTGCAGGCCCTGAGCAAGGCCGACCCGCTCTGGCTGGTGCCGGGATTCCTCTGCTTCGGTCTGGTGCTGGTCTGCGCCGCCTTCCGCTGGCAGTTGCTGATGCAGGTCCAGGGGATCGTCCTCCCATGGTTCCGCGTCTGGCAGCTCGTGATGATCGGGATGTTCTACAACCTCTTCCTTCCCGGAGGCACGGGTGGTGATCTCGTGAAGGTCTTCTATGCCGTGAGGGAGGCTCCGAAAGCCAAGAGCGCCGTCTTCCTCAGCGTGGTCGTCGACCGGATCACCGGAATGGTCGCCCTGATCCTCGTCTCGGCCGGTGTCTTTCTCTGGTTCCGCGGGACGCTGATGTCCCTTCCCATCGTGCGCGCCTTCCTCGTGACGGTGGCGATCATTTTCGGGGCTTTTCTCGGACTGATCCTGCTGGCCGTGGTGATCGACCGATTCCATCTTGCGAGCCGTCTACCGGAGAAGATGCCGGGCCATGCCGCGATCCTCGAGATTGCCCGTGCCTTCTCCGTCTATGCCCGTGACTGGAGGGTGATCGTCGCCGCGATCCTGATCTCGATGCCGCTGAATCTCTTCATCTTCGGAACCGGCATCTTCGCCGCCTATGCCTTTGTCGGGAATCCCGGCGCGGCCGCGATGACCTCTGTGATCCCGATCGTGAACACCATCAGCTCCCTGCCGATCAGCGTTGCCGGAATCGGGGTGAGGGAAAAGCTCTTCGCCATGATGCTCCACCCGCTCTACGGAACACCGGAGGATCTGGCTGTGCTGATCTCGATCACCGGGTTTGCCCTGGCCGTGCTCTGGAGTCTGCTCGGAGGTGCCGTGAACATCTTCTACCGACCGAGCGACGGATCCGTCGTCTCGAGGGCCAGCATGGGGGGTGAGATCGGGACGATCGAGCAACAGATCGAGGATGAGGAAAAGGCTTCCTGACCCCGATCACAAGGAGACCGCGGCATACAAGCCGCGTGTCGTGCGTGCAGCGATCAGTTTGGATGGGAAGTTGATAGGAGAAGCTTCTTCCCATGGTAGGGAGCTTCCTAATCTGGAGAAGGCGGAGGAGCTGATCCTCAACGCGAAGCCCGTGATTCTCGGGGGGATTGAAGGCGCCGACATGAAGCTGTGATCAACTCCAAGGCTTCCTTCCCAAGGAGCTGCGCTTCAAGCTTCTCTCCGTCACATCCGCCCGCGGCACCCTGCTCCTCCGCTATCGACGGGCCCGAGGGTTATTCTTATCCCCAAAGGTAGCAAAGAGAGTTAATAGCCCCCCACATCGGGAGGGATTTTGCACTTCGCAAGACGAGGGATGCGCCGGCAGCGGCTTTTTTCCGGCTCGTGGAATAATCCCAGATTTTGCATTTGATCATTAGAAACAAAGAAACACGTTTCACCAAACTGGTGCAGCAGGCTGAATCATCGATTGATTTGCGATATGGAATACTGAGATCTGTAGTTCCCTCTTGGATAGGACATTACGATGATTGATTTCTAACGCCTTGCATTAAAACCGGACATCTCAAGAGCACCTATCGCAAAATTTGGGATAATTCCACCTTTTACTCCTCGAGGAACTTCGAGAGCGCGGTGTAGACCCCCGCAGTCCAACCGAGCATGGGCGCGGCTTTGTATTCGCCTCCGGCCACTTCGCCGGTAAGGGCATCGGTTTTCTCCCAGAGCTGGCCTGTCTTCTCAAAGAGACGATTGGAGGTGGCGAGGTATTTTCCCGCGATGCGCAGGGCGTCCGCCGTGAACCCGTATCGCCGCAGCCCTTCGACGGTCACATAAACCAGCGGCGGCCAGACATTGGGAAAAGCCCATTGATAAGTCCGGTCAAACGGGCGATCCTCGGTGACGGCGACACCGAACTCACGCTCGAAAAGCGGGAGGTTGTCCCGCATCCGCGCGGCTTGCGCGGGCGAGGCGAGGCCGGTGAAGAGCGGAAGGAATCCAGCGAGCGAGGCAACCGGACTCGACCGTTGATTGACAAAGTCGTAATCGAGAAAAAAGCCGCGCTCCTCGTTCCATAGATAGCGCTGGACCAGTTCGCGGCGGCGGGCGGCGCGGGCCTGCCAGAGGGCGGTGTCATCCCAGCCGAGTTGGACGGAGACCCCGGCGAGATAGGTTTCGTATTCGTAGAGCAGGCTGTTCAGATCAACCGAATTGTAGTCGAGGCAGCGCGACTCAAAGCGCGGACTGAAATCGCACCCGGCCTCAGCTTCGGCCAGATAATGGCCTCCGATGCGGATGCGATCCGCCAGCGGGACATCCTTGGAGAACCCCAGTCGTTCGCCGAGTTGACAGTAAAAATCCGCCGCCCCCTCGGCCGTTTCATGGTGTCCATGCCGCTGGAGACCGGTGGGGGTGTGACGGGCGGTGATCCAGAAATGGTATTCCTGGCGCAACCCCGACGCCGCTTCGGGGAGAAAGGCGGTGTCGTCCGTGGCCGCGATGTATTCCTTCACCATGTGACACAGATAGGGCGACTGCGAACGGTTATACAGCCCGACATGATTGGGCATGTAACCCTGGCGCTGGATCAGCCAGAGCATGTTCCGTATGTTGTCCTTGGCCGTCTCGGCGCGTCCGTGGCGAAGCAGGCCGAGATTGGTGAAGTAGGTGTCCCAGTAGAAGAAGAAGTAGAAGTGCCCCTCATCCTTGATGCAGGGGGAGGTGTAGGAGAAGGGCAGGTCAACGCCGCCAAATCCCTCGCCCGGAGCATCCCGGTAAATGGAACGCGGCCAATTCGCCCGGATGTAGTCGAGGATACGGTCGTGCGGTTCACCTTCGGGCCGGTTGGAGGATCTCATGGGCGCTTTTCATAAGCGATTCGTGGTGGCTCTTTCAAGCGTCGTGGCCGCAGTTGTTTTCAAATCGACTGGAACGCCAAGACGGAACGATGTCTGCTCCTGCCTCCGATCCGAAAACCCTTTCCTTCTTCATGACGATTCCTTCATTCTCTCTCGCGAATGACGACCGAGTTACCCCGAGTCGCCCCGATGCATAGGGGCGCCCCCTTCACCCTTCTGGGGATGTCCCTCAACAGAAAGGTCCATACGGGAGAGAGGCGGGTCTCCTGGGTGGCCGTCTTCATTCTCAGCCTGATGTGGTTCACCTTCGGCTTTCACATCTTTGCGGGAACCACGGCGCTGGGATTCACGATCCAGCATTACAACACGGACCCGAGGGTGATCACGCTGGTTTCCACCCTCTCCATGGTCTTCATGTTGGGATTCCTGATCAGTTACCTGAGCGACCAGATCTGGACACGGATGGGCCGTCGTCGACCTTTCGTCCTGATTGCCTGGCTCGGGGGGATGCTCGGCATGTTCTCGCTCGCGTTTTTTCCCTGGGTAAGCGGCGGAGTCAACCACCTGCTCGCTCTGATCGGCATTCCACCCGTGGGAAATGTGATCATCCTTGCGGTGATCATTTTCCTCTACCAGAAGATGTACGCGGATTTCGCCGCGCCGCTGGAGGCCCTCTTCATGGAGTGCGTCCCTCCGTATCAGAGGGGGCGCTTTTTTGCGATCCGCGGCATCCTTTTCACGCTGGCGACGATGCTCTTTTTCCAGGTTTTCTGGCCCGTTTATGACGATCGGCTCGACATGTTCGAGTGGTGCGGGCATCCCGGGATGCTCTTTCTGAGCGGGGAACAGCTGATCTATCTTTTCGCCGGCGCGCTCTTCCTCATCACCGGTGCCTGGCTCCTTTTCTGCGTGGAGGAGGTCAAGGTGCCCGACGCCGCAAACAAAACCATCCGGGAAGTCCTCTTGGGAGGGGGTGCCTCGGGCGAAAGCACCCCGGGATCAGGAAGCGGGATGGGGGGATTTGCAAAAATCCCGATCATTGTGTTCCTGTCCAATTTACTGAAAGAGGTCTTCCTGAACACCAAAAACTACCCCTTCTACATCATCGCGGTGGTTCCCGGATTGGAGTTCGCGGTGTGGGGATCTTCCCTCGGTAGCCTGATGGTCAACGATCAGTTCGGGTATTCCAAGCCGAATCAGGCGCTCTATTCCCTTCCATTCAGCATCCTGAGCATGGTGCTGGTCACGCCCTTCGCCGGATGGTATTCCGACAACCGCCTCGCGCTGAAGTGGCGTTACAGGATCCCGATGGTTCTCCTCTCCGGCGCCTGCATGGCGTTTCTGGTCTGGGTCTACGCAGCCCACCCGGCTCCCGACATTCGGGAGTTGCCTCCGCTCTGGGCGGTTTCCGTGATGTCCACGCTGATCGTTCTGGCCATCGGCCTGCTCTACCTTCCCCTCTCGGAGACCCTGCTGGACATGGTTGGTCGCCATCACGCCAGGGTCTGGTTGAACCTTCTCGCCGTGATCCTTTCGATGGGCACCTGCGCCCTTCTCTATCTGGCAATCCATTCCTCCCCGAAGCATATCCTGCCGATCACCCTGTTTGCCGGCTTCTGGGTTGTGAAATCCTCCTTCGACGCCCTGATGAACACCTACTGCGCCCCGATGATCTTCGATTACCTGCCGCGCAACAGGATGGGCACCGTGGGAGCCGGAACCAGTATCTTTTCCAATCTCCTCACCCTGGTTGCCGGCAATCTTGGCGCCTGGTGGGTCGTCTATTACACGATGCATTTCGTGACCCATTCCACCCGCGTTCCGGGTAAAAACGAGATCGATTACACCAGCATCTATTCCCTGCTGCTACTCTGTTACCTGCTCATCGTCATTGCCAAGGGATGGTTCCTATGTTTGATCCTGACCGGTCGCCTGAAGAAGTTGGGGGAGATGGAGGTGGAGAATCCCGAGGAGGCCGCCCTCCTCGAGCAGGGCGGAGGATCAGCGGTTTAACACGACTCCCTGACCGCGAAGAAAAAAACCTTTTCAATCCCTTGCCGGTCAAGCGCTGGATTTGCTCCCTGCTCCCATCCTGACGGGTTCGGCAGGCCGGATCTCACCAATCCGTTTCCTCGGTTCTGGTTGCCCTCGGATCTCTGCAACCTCCAACCTTTGGGAGCAAGGGCGAGACTTTTGTGACAAAACGTCGCCTTTGATTTCGGAGTTTACTTTCCAAGGCGTAGCAAACGACAGGCTCTGAATCGCGGTTTGACCGACGTCATCCATTCATCCTCGCTTGCCATCCTCTCCGCGGCCTCCGCGCCGCGGGATAAAGGAAGCCGGGACAGGACTATTTGGATCCCGAAGCGTTCGAGCCCGAGCCCTGGACGCCGCTGTCGGGATGGTGGCTGACGACATCCCAGGCGGTCTGCTGGATGATCTTGGCCACCGCGGGATCGATCTGCCCGTAGGGACCGGTCGGCAATCCTTCGGGAGACTGCCGTAACAGTGTCGCGAAATAGGTGCAGCCGACCAGGTAGGATCCGGTCTCGTTGAGATGGATCCCGTCCTTGTAGAGTTGGTAGATGCTGGTGTAACCGGGCACTTTCCCCTGCCTCATGAGCAGGTCCATTGCGGCCATCACGTGGCCAACCGGAACAAGAAGGGGCCGTTTTTTCAGAAAGGAGTTCTTGTCGCGCACCTCCTTCAGCAATTGATCGAAGTAGCTGGCGCTCTCGTTATTCAAATCCCACCCGGGCTTGTAAGTCGCATTCCACCGTTCCTGAAAATCATCGACCTTGGAAAGATCCGCGCCGCTACCGGGCTTGGAGGGATCGTAGTCGTTCTTGTCGAAGTCCAACCCTTTGTGCTGCGAACTCATGCGCGGCCACCGTGCGTAGATGTAAACCTGCACGTCGGGATTCATGTTGGCCGCCATCCCGATGAACTTGCCGCACATCGGCACATCGTTGAGATCCTCGCCCGGCGGATCATTCGGGTTGGACAGATTGTACAGATTGCGGTCGAAGGGTTGGAGCGACACGACATCCCATGGAAACTCCTTGAGGGCCTTGTCCCAAGTGCCGTACGGCGGTTCGCTGAACCCCCCCTGCGGATGGGTGTAAAAATATTCGAGAGGGGCCCCCGGAACCATGGTGCGGCCCCAGTCCATGGTCAGGTTCCGCGATTTGGCCAATTCGGCCAGCGCCGAGTACCGCAGCGTGTCGGTGACGCTGTTGCCGATGAAGTAGACACGCAGGGTGCCCGGTGTCTTTGTCGCCGCGGGTTCCGCAAGGGCGCGGCCTGCGGGCAGGCAGGCGAGTAGCAGGCAGGAAAGAAGGGTTGTGATTCGAGGGAGGGGGGATTTCGGATGGTTCATTATGGAAAGTGGAGGAAGCCCGTTTTTTTGTCAGGCTCCTGACTCTGGTGATCGAGTGTGTAATGGCCTGCCGGATGGCGGGTCAAGTGGAAGTTTCTCAGCCTTGAAAATACTCCGCGATGCAGTGACGGCGCGCGGAACGGAACGCTTCATGAGCGGATCCTCCAAAGTCCGCCCTCAGCCTGTTCCAAAGCAACGGGAAGCCCTGTGTTCATCAGGGTTTCACCCGGGATGGTCGCGCACTTGCCGTCGGGCATTCGCGTGACG
>Ga0209189_1000622_pt1 | contig 28982 bp, 22 predicted proteins | sample C_130820_EF_Meta_FD_187308 | JGI IMG/M metagenome (GOLD analysis project Ga0209189, IMG submission 187308) | Freshwater microbial communities from Lake Croche, Canada to study carbon cycling - C_130820_EF_MetaG (SPAdes) (version 3) | ecosystem: Environmental > Aquatic > Freshwater > Lake... | reverse complement strand
ATGGCGGTCGATTGGTCCCCGGAGTTGGCTGAAGCGGAGCGGCTGAATCGAAAGCCGTCTTGAAAAGTTGCTCCCGAACGGGAGCTCTTTTCCCTTGAATCCGGAGCCATTAGGCGACGCCGAACAGGGGGTTCAAGGGGGGGGCTTCACCTCCCCTTTGCAAGCGGGGATATTCACGGAAAACCGGCCACTACACGAGCGTAGCGAGTTTGTAGTGTAGCAGGTTTGTAGTAAATATCCCCGTCTTGCCAGTAGGGACGAAATTTATTTCGCCTAAAAAGGGCTGCTTTGTAGCAGGCCGCTCAGCATCAGACGAAGCGAGGTCAAACGATTTCCGGGCCGTCCTGTGACGGCTCGGAAGCTTTGCTGAACGCGAGGTATCGCTCGGCGTCGATGCTGGCAAGAAGTTCGTCGATGTTGTATCGGCGAGGCTTGGTTCTGCAATTGAAGACGACGGAAATCGACCTGTCAGTGACCTTCGAGACAACATGGCCCAGGTTGTCTATGGTTTCCGCGATGTTGTCTCTGGTGACCAAGCCTTTTACCTTGGCAGCAATTTCTGCGGCCAATGAGCTTTTCTTCCCGATCACCTTGTCAGCTTTTTCTTTTCGAATTTTGGATGCTGATTTGAGCTTGGTCTTGCGTTCTACAGCCCGGTTGAGTTGTCGGATGATGAGGTCGTCGAGTTTGTCGAACTCAGCGTAAATATGGCTTCCTTCAGAACCTCCAAAGTCTGCCCACAAGGTAACCCGAGGCGGGTAATCCTGGGTTTTAGCCGCGAGCAGGACATGCAAATCCGCACGGCCCGTTGATTCGTCCACATGCCAAGCTGTGCGGCAAGCGGTCCGTCGCCCGATGAGATTGATGAGCATGGTTTCCACGAATTCACGCTCCAGCGGTGTCAGATTGGCCCCGTGGGGGCTCGAATAAATCACTTCTTCGAAAAGCCTGTGCGATCGCTTTCCGCGCTTTCCTTGGCGGGCAAGCTGGTAATCCTCCTCGATTTGGTGCACAGCAGCGCTGAAGGATTCCGGCGAGTTGTTCGAGCAATTGAAGTTGCGAGCAGGGTGGATGACTTTCCCTTGGTGGCTTGAATTTGTCGGGTCTGAGATATAGGCGATGCGTTCAGCAAGTTCAACCGGTGATGCGGCCTTGGCGGTGGATCGAGCAACTAAAGTATTCATGGCAATATAGAAGAAAGAATTCGAAGCTCAAGTTCATAAATTTTAGAATGTTCTGGATCATTTTCTTTTTCCAATCTGGCTTTCATCCACATTTTTAATGTCTCTAACCTTGTTTCATCACGAACATCCAGCTGGTTCGTTGTTCGAGCCAGGTTGGCGAGTTTTCGTCGAAGCACACCTATTTCAGCCGTCTCCTGGTCGACTTTGCTTATTGCGGTCGAAAGCTTCTCGGCCTGCTTGGCATCTTTAGGCCGCAGTTTCATGAGAGATGTTCGATTTGCTTTGTTTACCCGCTCCAGATCGGCAATCGCAGCCTGTATCGACATATATTCCTTGGGATCAATCAGGCGGAATTGCACGGGTTGCTCCGCGATGACATTTGCAGCAGTTGCAACAAGCACGTCCGAAATGATTTGCCCATCAGAGACATCCCCTCCCCGCTTGAGCACCTTAAGCGCTTGTAAACCTTCTGAAGTCAATCGGATGCTTCGCGGCTTATCTAATTTAGGTTTTTCAGGCTTCATTTGACCTCCTCCCCACGAATGAAGGCGTTTAATGGGCCGGGTTGCACATAATCGGAATTTCCGAAACGCCTCATCGGAATTTTATGGGCACGAATGAATTTTTTAGAAAGACCAGAAGTCTTTGAAGCTAAAGATAAAAGAATCCACGGGGCAGATTCTGGAATGGGGCGAACTTCGGGAGAACGGGCTCTTGAGATTTTTTTCATGATAAACTTATCATTGTTTTCCTCAAGAAGTCAAGTTAATTTTGTGTTGATTTAATTTTGAGTTGACGCTAATGTTTTTTATACTAAACTTACAGCTGCTGGGATCAATTTGAATCGATCGGGCATGATTAACATCAATAACATACAACAATAACAGAGGAGCTTAAAGGCCTACGGATCAGAAGGTTTGAGGTTCGACTCCTCATGGCTGCACCACTCTCCCCCAGAGACTTACAAGGAAAAAAAAATTTTCGCTTTTTTGTGAGTTGCACTGGCGTTGCACTTCTCCGGCAGTGGTTCTTTTGGCGGTGGCGGGCATCGGACGAGACGACGAAGAGCGCCTCGCCGCTTCCTGCCTGACTGGCAGAAGAACTCGCAGCTTCTCCTGACTAAAAACAAAGACGGCAAAGTGAGCTACATTGATGTGAGCTTTCTCGATCCTTACGACTACTGAAAAAAAGCATCCGGTGCTTTGATGCGCTCGCTCACAGCCCGCAACGACGCGGAAGCAATGGAGCGCATTAGCCGAGGTGCAATGGAGGCGGCGGGCGAGTTGCTCCGTCCATTCAAGAGCGAGCAGTTGGTGTCGGGCGCAGTCACCGACATCCTCCGCAACCAAGATTCGGCGGGCAGGCAAATCTACAACCCACAGGACACAGGCGCTAACATCGCAGCGAAAACCACCGAACGGCTCTGGAAGGCTTTTAGCCCTGGGGCATTTGACACCGGAGCGCGAATTATCAAAGCAGGAGTGGGCGATGTGAGCGACAGCGGACGCGCCTACAATCTCGCCAACGAACTCCTCGGCTTGGCAGCAGGGCAGCGCATCACCGAGGTCAATGTCGAACAGGCTCTTGGCTTCAAGGCTTCAAAGTTCAGCCGCGACATCCGCGATGCCTCGTCCCTCTTCACTCGTGAGTTCAACTCGAAGGGCACTCGCTCGCCGGAAGACATAGCCGATGCTTACGAACGCGCCAACGAAGCGACCTACAGCCTCACCGCTGATTTCCGTGACGATGTGCTGGCCGCTATCGGGCTGGGCAAAATCTCTCCGAAGAAGGCCGAGGAAATTCTCAAAGCCAATCGCATCGGCAAGGAGGACATCGCGATGATTCGCAGCGGGCGCTACAAGAAATACGAGCCGAGCGATGCCGCGAAGAAGATCGCCCCGAAGGATCGCATCAAAGCAGCCGCCGCCGCCGTCAAGCGAGCCAAAGACACCCCGCTATGAGACGCCTGAAGAATCCGAATCAATGGCCCCCTGGAGGATGGAACTTTGAAGAACCCTCCACGGGTTTTCGCTTCAGGGGTTCATCGCTTCAAGACCTCGCGGCAGGCCACCGTTGTCAAATCCTCAGCCGATGCGAATGGGGCAGCTAGTTGCTAAAGGGGGATGACTTTTCCGACAACAACTCCCTCATGGCGTCTCCATTCGTAGAACGGGTGGTTGATGCAGAATTTTCTCCACTCTGTTGTTTCATTCATTCGCATATCGAGAGAATCTCCAAAAAGTAGCACAAGTTCAGGCTTTGTTCTGAAAGGCGTGGCGGGTTCAAGTAATATGTCATCCAGCCCACTCCAGCTAAGGTCGCAAAGCAAAATTTCGCTATTTGGCCTGCCTTCAAAATGGCATCTTATATCCTCAAGCCAGTCAGGAGTGCTCGGAGGCTTTAATCCACCATAGTCTTCTTCGTCCCAAAAGGCGACTGCCTCGCGCTTCCACCGGTCTTGCATGTCCATGATCGAGACATTGGTGGTCCCAAGAGCGGCGGCAAGCCCCAGGATTACCGATTTATCTGCATGGCCGATATAATGGGCTCGGGGGTGCCCGCTCTCACGAATCAGCGAGAGAATCGTTATAAGCAGGGCTTCGGTCACGGATGGAGGTTCTGGCTTGTTGGGCTGGTTCATTGGATGATTTTAGGCGTGTTGCGGTGGCCAATACCTGAAGGCAGCGTGATCTCGAATGGTCGATTGGGCATCTTCACAGCATCATTACAATTCGACGATCGTGATGCCGGGATTCGCGGAATCGGAACGCTCCGTTGGTTGAAGTTCCCTGAAGCGGGATAAGAGATCGCGTCCGGCATTCGTGTTTGAGGAGTAGTTCTCCCCGGGGGTGACAGCTTTCACTTCTCCGCGAGCCAACTTTCTGCCGAGTTCCCGGCGGATCGCATCGCGGATTTTTCCACCCCGTCCGCTCGACCCGTAGCCGTGAATGATGCGGACCAACTTTGCCCCGCAAGCCCGTGCCTCGCGCAAGTCTCGCTCCAAGCGCTCCAGCGCCTGCGCCACCGTCGGCAGACCTGCTTCTAAATTGGATCGAATGACGCGCTCCCGCGTTTTGGGGAAATTCTCCACCGACTGCGAGGCATCACAAAAACGGCAAGTGAATGCTTTTGCCGGAATTGGATTCCCGCAGGTTTCGCAGTCTTTGGTTTCCCGTTTCACCATCAATGCGAAATCCAAACTCAGAGGGCCAGGGCCTTCATGAGTGCGTCTTTTGCGTCAGTGTAGTAGTTGATGGTGATTTTGGCAGCGAGGTCGTCGGGGAGGTCGTTAAGTTGTCGGCGACTGCTAATAGGAACAAGGATGAGGCTGGAGCCTTTTTCGATGGCGAGCTCGACGACCGAGACAGGGTTGAAAATGGGTTCAACCGAACCACCAAGATTCAGCCCGCCAATGACGGAGAGTCCCCCTTTCAAACTTTTTTGGAGGAGGCTGGAGCAGAGGGCCAGAAGCACGCCCATGCCGACGGCGCTGCCGGTCTTGGCGCTGTCGAAGGCACGAAGCTGCAGAGAAAACTCATGCGCTCGTGGGTCGCGATCGCCCACAAGTTCTTTAGCTCTGGCGTAGAGGTTTTGCTCGGCGCAGCGCACGCTCTCTTTGAATGGTGGGGGCGTGGGCTGGTTGAGAATCTTTACACCACTACCGGGCCCTTCTGTGACATCGATTCGATAAAGGCCGGGGTGTTCCTCTCCGCCGCCGGGTGAAAACACCCAGACTTGGCCTGGCGGTAATGGGTCGGTGCCAATGCTGTCTTCGCTGTAGAGTTCTGGTGTGGAGACGAATTTTTCGACTCCATCGTCACCGATCGAATAGCTGAATTGGGTGTTGCGAAACTCTGCGGAGCCAATGCGTTTCTGTTGCTCCTTGACGCGTCGGCGGCACTCCAGCGCTATGCGGGTTGCCCACTCCAGAACCTCATCAGAGACGGGAATTTCAGGATTGGGCGATACAAGTTTGATCAATCCGCTAATGGTTTTTTCCACGGCCGTGGTGTCACGACCGCTGAAGGCACCACCAAAATGCACTCTGCCGTGTGTGGTCGACTGGCGGCTTTGTTTGCGGAGTTGGTTCCAACATTCCGAAAGAAAATCGCTGACCAAGCCGAAGTGGTCTGTGAACAGTTCCTTACCCATTTTTGGAATGTCCCATCCCGGCAGATAGGCGTGGATGCGATCCATGAAGGCTGTGTCGTTGCGCATTTCCGGTGGAAGTGGGCCAAACAAATGCCCCACACGCTGCTGGTGCTGCACATCGACATCGAAATTGCCCACCATCACGACGCCGCCCTCGGCTCGGATGCTTTCCTTGCCTCGGCTGAACTCGCCCGACTCCATGTAGCCTTTCATGATGTTGACGCCGTCTTTCTGATCGAAAGAAACGCCAGAGACTTCATCGAAGCAGACCACATCGTATTGGCAGACGAGGCCGCGCTGACCGTTGGAGTTATTCACGAACATGCGCGCCACGGAGGCCTTACCTCCCGAAATGAGATGGGAGTAGGGTGAGATTTGTTGAAAGAGATGGCTCTTGCCGGTGCCGCGAGGCCCGAGTTCGACCACATTGTAGTTTCTTTCCACAAAAGGGACCATGCGAAGCAGCACCATATTGCGAGCGCGCTCCGTGAGTTTCGTGGGCTCCAGACCGACACTGCGGATCAGGAAGTCTTTCCACTCTTCAGTGGCGAAGTTTTCGCGCCCTTTGTAGAGCACCGGGAGGACTTCCCTTTGAGACACCTGGATTTCCCGGAGGACTTCGATTCCAAATGGACGCCCGTTCTTTTCCTGAGCGATGGTGGGGTCGTAGGTTAGTTCCACCTCGGCGTAGAATCCACCTGTGAGCATGCGTTCGTTGGCATGAACGAGTTGGGAGCTGATTCGCACATCCTTGAGAAGCAGGCTCGGCAGAGTCGCGACAAAGGAATCCGTATTGGCGTCGAGCCGTGCGGTGATGAGGTCGATGAGTTTGACTTGGCCTTTTTCACGGGCACGGGCTTTGAAAAGTTCCTGTTCACCGGCGCGAACGGTCTTTTCTCCGAGTTGGCGCTCCACGATTTTCAGCCCCTCGGTGATTTCCTGCGGGTCAACCGAGGCGCAGTAGCGGCCCAGAAGAAATTCGGCGACATAAGTGGGAACTGGATATTGGCCTTTGAATTGGCGAACGAGGTCTTTGCGCACCACATAGCCCTCGAAGGCTTTTGTGGCGATACTGTCGGTGGAGTCGAGTTCGGTCATAAGTTTTACTGGTCAAGGGTTGAATGAATGGAGTCGATTACCGCGCCGGCGGCGTCGAGCAGGACGATTTCGGCAGATGTGCCGATGGATGCGTCATCCTCCAAGAAGAGCGTGACCCGCCCTTCTGGCGACACATCCCGGGCCGACTTGTCGGCAAGCAGGGAGGAGGTCGCATCGCCGGGAGCGGTTCGCACATCTACCTTCAAGCCGGACAAGCTGCCTCCCACTTCCACGCGGCAGCGGGCTCCTGTCCACTTGGCTTCTTTAATCTGTGACGCTCCACGAGGAGTTCCGCTGCGCGTTGCAATGAGGCGAGGAATCACCATCTCCTGCAAGGAGACTCCGCCGTGGGAATACTCAACGCCTGCTTTGAAACAGCCCACTCCATGTGGCGATGCGATGCCGACGGATTCGTTCCAGTGCCAGAGGTTGACGGGAAGATCGGTGCTGGCATCCGACTTCAACACGGCACAGCGGCCCCATCGGTGTTCAGCGAGGAAGGCTTTGAACTCGACCTTGGGCAGACCTCCCGGCATGAGAAGCCAGCCATGGTCTGTTGTGACAAAAACCTCGTTCCAGCCCGCATCCAGAAGGCGCCCAATATGGGATGCCAGATCTGCCAACTCGCTCTCCACCACACGCGCCAGCTTCCAGCCATCGTTGTGGCCGCGCTTGTCCAGTGTGCCGAACTCGGTCCAAGCCGAGCCGCTCGGGTCGCCCATCTCCTCAGGGCCGAGACATTGCCAGCCCTGCTCTTTGAGCGCTTGGAGGAATCGATCATGCGTGAGGCGCGCCGAGGTGCCAGTAAGTCGCGTGGAAAATTCATCGCCGCTCTCATGGCCTTCCACTCCATTCGCCACAGGAGACACGGCAGGCTTGGCGCTGGCCGTGACAGACGGCACGGTTGACCAGTCCCAATCCAAGGTTCCCAAAATGCCGGTAGCTTCGAGCTTTTGATGGAGTGCCTTGGCAATATCGAAGCGCAGCCCATCGGCGAAAAGCACCACGCGTCCGGATGCCAAGGAAGGGATTGTGTGGCGTTTTGTTGTTTTACCGCCGGCTTGTTGAAGCAATTTCTGAAGATGCCGGGCACTTGCATCCAGCCAAGGAAGGTAAACAGCGCGCAAGGCACCAAGCACTGAAGCGCTCTGTTCGGCGGTTGTGCATGCGGCCATGCTCGCCAGCGCGGCAGCGTCCGCGCGCCAGCCTTCGCCGGTGTGGAACTCCGCAAAGGATTCCATATCTGGTGAGCCAGGGCTGGATTGGCAGATTGCCGCCAACCCGGAGAGCGGCGAGAGAGCCTCCGCAAGCGGGCTCATGCCCAGTTTCGCCCAGACATACGATCTGCGGCAGCCGTGTTGTTTTTCCAGTTCGAGGACTTTTTGGATCGCCACATCCTGCGGCCTGTCGGCCAGCGTCTCCAACGCCTCCCGCAGTTGGCGTTCGTCGCGTTCGTTTAGATGCGGCCATGCCTCCGCAGTATCGAAGACGGATGGATCGCGCGGGGCGGCTTTTTTCAGCCACTCGACCACACCGGGGTAATTTGCAGGGGCCTCGCCAAAGCGCGCCCACACCTTGTTCCAATTTCCATTTTTCTCTGTGAGAAGCCGCGCGGCTTTCAATGCGCCTTCCTTCTCGGGATCGAATTGAAACTCGGTTTTGCAAAGTTGCAGGAAGGCCCTCCGCTCGGCCGCGCTTTGACGCTTCGTGAAGCCTTCGGGGTCATGCAGCCAACGCAGCAACAGACCGCTCGCATCGGGTGCCAGAAGCTCGTTGAAGAAATCCGCATCCAGCCGCCGGCCTGCCAGCGGGGCCACAGCTTGATCCAGCAAAACCGGCAGCGCACCCGCGATGGCATCGAGCGTAGCTTGGTCCTTTCCGACATCCAGCCCCAGTCCACCATGCTTGGAGACAAGGAAGGCAAAGGGCGTCCACTCCTTGCTATTCGGGTGTAGCCAGAGCGTGCCCCGGTATTGCATCTCCACCAGTGGAGCGAGGAGTTGCGGGCAATCTTCGGCGGCGCGGAGCGTCTCCTTGCCTACACCGGGCAGATAAAAAACAGGCACCACTGCTGCTGCCGGTGCTCCTTCGACCGCTCGCGCCTCGATGCAGCGCAGCCACAGGGCGGGACCTCTGCGCTTGGCGGGGTCGTATTCACCCAATCGGAAGAGCTCGGGCATGATTTTTGAGAGGCTCTCGATCCCGCTTTCCCAGAGGCAGTCGGGATCAGGCCAAAGCAACGCACACGGCGCCACCTGGTCGCCGGCGGCATAGGCTTGGGCAGCCGTGCGCAGCGTCTCTGCCACTTTGGCTGCAAAATTCTCACTCATGAGCGTTTGTCTTCTTGCTTGGCAAGGGGAGTTGTTGTCTTACCTGCGTTAATACCTGGTGCAGCTTGTTCATCAACTTTCTCTTCGGTAAAACCTTGGTCCAGTATGTGGCTACATGGATGCCGGATTTCTCTACTTCCAGCAATTCCACATGCTCTGCGGATTTCCCGGCGCACAGGATCATGCCGATCGGAGCAGCTTCGTCCGGTTCCATCTCGTGGCGTTTCAGCCAGTTCAGATAGAGTTCCATCTGGCCTTTGTCCGCTGCCTCAAAGTCGCCAATCTTCAAATCAATCGCCACAAGCCGCCGGAGCTTCCGGTGGTAAAACAACAGGTCCAGGTAGTAATCCCGTCCATCGATCTGCATGCGCTTCTGGCGCGCAACAAAAGTAAAACCGATTCCGAGTTCGAGGATGAAGGCCTCGATCTCGCGCAGGATGGCCGCCTCCAAATCCCGCTCGGCATAGGTATCCTTGAGACCAAGAAAATCCAGCACATACGGATCACGAAAGACCAGATCCGGCGACAGCTTGTCCTCCTCGCGCAGTTGCTTGAGTTCCGAGGCGATCAGCTTATCCGGCTTTTTCGACAGGGCCGTCCGCTCGAAGAGCATGGACTGAATCTTTTGCTCCAGCGTGCGGGTGTTCCAGCCCTCGATACGAGACATTTCCGCGTAGAAATCCCGCTTGAGAGGATCATCCAGAGCAATGATGGCTCTGAAATGGGTCCAGCCCAATTGTGTCCGCAGCGAGGACACAATCTTACTATCAGGGAAAACCTCCGCAAACCGGACCATGCGAAATAAATTGCGCTCGCCAAATCCACGCCCGAACTCCTCCGTCAATTTTGCACTCAGCATGTGCAAAATCTTTTCACCGTAGCCTGCGCGCTTCTCTTTGAGGATGTCCGTGCGAATGCGCTGGCCTATGTTCCAGTAGAGCAGCACCAGCGCCGAGTTCACGCCCTGCGCCACCGTTTGGCGAGTCGTAAGAATCAACTCCCGCACATCGGTCAGCAAGCCACTCACTCCGGGCTTGGGGAAAGCGAGGGACGGGCTTTTTGAAGCTGTTCTTTTCATGATTTCAAGTTCTGGACTGTGAGATGGGCACTTTCGCAGTGTCTCATCTCAGCGCTTTCTTTTTTTGCTCGTGGGTGAGGTGGATGTCATTCAACCGGTCGCCGGTGAAGGTGCTGCCTTGCCAGAACCAGGGGTAGTCTTCCTTCGGGCGCTGGGGTTCTTTGCCTCGGTCTTTGTCCCACTTGATGTTGGGCTTGGCGCGGAGCAGGCCGGCGCCCTTTTTGCCGCCGGGGATGTCGGTGGCGAGGAAGGGGCGGATGTTCATTCGCACGCCGTCGTTCAGGTCGGGGTGCCAGCCGATGGCTTGTTGGCCGAGTGGTTTCCAACGAACGAAGAGGTCGTAGGGTGGCTCGCCTTCGAGGATGAGCTTGAGGCGGGCTTGGAGTTCCTTGGCGGCTTGGAGCTTGGCATCGCTTCCGGCTTCGCCGGCCTCGACGGCGGCTTGCTGGCGGCGGATCCAGTCGCCGAGGTAGGCAAAGGTGAGTTTCTCCAGATTGGCGTGCGTGAGTTTGTGGTAGTTCACCAGCGCGCTGAAGCCGTTCTTGAGCCCGTCCCAGATGTGCCAGAGGAAGGGGCGGTGATGGAAGAGCGCACAGTGCTGGTCGAAGAACTCGTCGCGGAGCCACTCGTCGAGCGTTTGGGATTTGCTGCCCTTGGGGCCGGCGGTGGTGAGGAGTTGCTTGAGGTCGAAGGCTCCCAGCGCTTGGGCCAACAGGGTGCGCAGACGCTCGGCAGCTGGTGGCTCGCCTTTGGTGGCGGAGAGGCACACGATGCCATCCGCATCGGCGAAGGTCTCCAGACCATCCGAGCCGAGCGCTGGGCAATCGGGAAAACTTGAACCGGTCTGGCGCGGCCACTGGTAGCCGAGCAACCGCGCCACGGCGACATGCAACGGCTGGTCTGCTCCGGCAGGGTGGCCGTTGAACAGCCATTGCGTTGGGTCGCTGGAAAAAGGCTTCGGCAATCCGTGCGGATATTTCTCCGCCGCCAACTTCTGCCAGTGCGCAAGGTCGAAGGGAACTTTGGTGAGAGCGCCGGGAATTACTTTTGGTTGGTGGTTAATCCGTCGAACAGCTTCCTTGAACTCCTCACTAAGGCAAAACGCATAAATTGCTGGAAGATGTGCCGGCTTCTCCGGGATGAGCGGTGCAACAGAATCATCAAACACATCGCCGGAAAAAATAGTCGCGTTAAGGCTGACCATCCGCTGGATGGCAATGCCTGTTTTTCCGAGTGTAGAAGGCGGGGGAAAATTGTGCGCCTTTGACCTCAAGTGGAGGTCGCCCTTTGCATTCTCCCATCTTGCGACTGTCTCTCTTCCAGTAAACGGAATGGAAGTCTGCGGAGCTTGCTGGACAGGCGACCAAACTCTGCCGTCCAATTGCGCCCGTTCCCAAAAGACGCCATAAAATCGGTTGTCGTCGCCAGTGACGAGCCCTTGCCACGCCCGCGCCAACTCGTTGAGAAGTTTTTTGCCGCCGCTGGAATCGAGCGTGATTATCGCGTCGGGGTTCTTCATTTGGCTTGCTTGCGATATTTCCAGAACAGCCTTTTGAACCAGCCCAATGGCTTTGCGCGCCGCTGTTGGCTCATCGGACACATCCAAGGCCATGAAAAGACCGTCCCCGTGAACTTTCATTTTCGATAACATGACCAAACTAACCGTCACAACTTCGCCTCCGATTGTCTCAAAAGCTCCAGAGCCGAGACGAGCGACGCTATGCCACTGGTTACAGGTCAGGAGGCGCGTGCGGAGTTTCTCGTAGCGCGGTTGGGAGAACCAATTCTGGGGCGTTACCAACGATATGCTTCCACCGCGATTACAGAAATCCAAACAGCGTTCTGCAAAACAGGTTGCCAGGTCGTTTTTCGCCTGAGGGTGAACGCGCTCGCAGTAATCTTGCAGCACCTCATCCTGATTTCCGCGCCCGAGGTAAGGCACGTTGGTGGCGACAAGCGTGAACTGGCCGGCGAGAATTTCCGCCGCCTTGGCCAGACCGCGCGCGGTCACGGCCATTTCGTCAAAGTTTTCCGTTTTCAGCTTGGAGTTTTCAGCAGCCAGTGCCTTCTCCAGAAGCGGCTGGAGTTCATGGAACGCGGCCACCAGCAATTCGGCCTCCCCGGAGCGCGGATTGATGAGACTGCCCAGCACGGGAGCTTTTTGAAAGAGGTCATAGAGGCGGGCCATGCCGGCAGCCAGCCTTGCGTCCAAGAGCATCGGCTCTCCACGCGGCCCGAGCAGATCGCGTTCACCGGCGAGCGGCGAGTCACCGGTAAGAAGCGCGGCGAGATTAACCCAGCTACCCTTCGAGGTATTCGGCGCAAGGCCGGAGCAGGCCAGGTTCATCGCTGGCAGCTTGCAGTGGCCCACGCGCCGCCACGCGGCCAGCGCCAAGTTGAACGCGGCGATCTGCGTGCAGCGCGGGTCGATCTCCAAGCCGAACAGGTTGTCGCGAATGACCGCCGCCACCGCCACGGCTTCGCTCAGATTTTCCTCTGCCATGCGGAGGGCCACCAAACGCTGGAACATAGCCACCACGAAATGGCCACTGCCCATGCAGGGATCGAGGCACTTGAGTGCGGCAGCGATCTTTGGCCAGCCGTCGAAGGTTCCTGCGGCGGGAGTCCAACGAGCTTGATTAACCACAGAGGACACAGAGGGCACGGAGGAGGAATCTGCTTGGATAAAGCGGAGGTATTTCCATTCGCAGCCGGGAAGCGCGACGAACTGGCGGGCTTCTTCCTCGGTGGCGAAATTCATCCTTTCGCCTTCATCCTTCATTCTTTTCCCCGCCCACCAGGCCCCGAGGGTGTTATCGAGGAGGAAGTCCACCATGTAATCCTCGGTGAAGAGCTGGGTGACGGGAGAAATCTCGTCGGCGCCGATCTTGTTGCCGGCGGCATTGACCTCGTCTTTGCGCTCGGCCTGCCAGAATTGGTAGCACCAGCCGAGGCTGTCGTCGGCGGTAAAGACATCCCTCGGCAGGCCAGTAACGAGTTGGAGGAGCGGGTTGCGATCCTCGACAGGCAGCTCGACGGCGCCGGCCGGGTCGTCATCGCGAAAAATCTCCGGGAGTTCCTTGGCGGCGAAGCGGGCGGCCACAGTCCAGGAATCCTTGAGGCCAAGCGAGGGGGCGAGTTCCTCACAATCCTCCAGCGACACGGAGACTCCATGCTCCGGCGAGATGAGGAGGTCGTTCTCCAACAGATAGCGGGCGAAAAGAATGCGATGCCACTGGTCGTAGGCCAGCTTCTCGACGAGATGGCGAATCTCGTAGGCACCCGGCTGTGTGCGGCTCTCGCCATCCCCGAGCTGGCGGGCCTGGGCGCGGAGCCTGCGACGAAGGCGGCGCTGGGCGTCATCCATGTGTCGGTAGGGATCAGGCTCATGCACAGCAAGGGCACGGAGGGCCTTCGCGGCACCCGCCTCGGCGATCTTGCGGGCATCGCAAATGGTGCGTTCGAGCTGGCGGCGGAGTGGTGCGGGAAGCGAGGACATGGGGTTTATTCGTTTGGAGCGGAAAGTTCCTGGGCTTTGACCCAGCAGGCAAAAGCCAGCGGGTCGGTTTGTTTGAGGCGATTCAGGTTTTCCCAAGGTGCGTCCAGCTTGGCCCAGCGAAGGGATTCAGGATCGAGCTCGCCGGTAAGAAAGCGTGGTAGATCGAGGTCAGTCCTGCCGGTTTTGATGGCCGATGCCACCAGTGTGGCGATGCCCGCTGCGTGCCGCGCCTGTGCTATTTGGAATGGCTCGCTGAAGAGGTGGCTGTCGAGCGCCCTGATACCTTTGCGGAAGAACTCGGTCTTTTCATTTTCTTCCGGAGGGCGGCCGTCCACCCGGCTCACCCAGAAAGCGGCATCTTGCGTATCCGCCAATGCCTCCGCCATCGTGCAGGAGAGTCCTCGGTATTTCACTTGCTCGGCATGGATGGCGCGATATGTCGCCTTGGCTTCGTCTAAGTTTCGCGCGAGTTCCGCCAAAACGGCAATGTCGAAGAGGTGCTTCACCACCTTGATGGGGCGTTGCTCGGAGGGCGCGCCGGTGGAGGCTACCAATGGCTGGTATGGGTAGCCGATGGTCGATGGCGCAAACGCAGTGATTTTGTCGCCCAACAGGCTTGCTGCACTTGGTAGAAAAACGGACGCAGGTTCTTCGAGTTCGAGAAAGCCTGCCTGCACTGGACTTTCTGTGACAACGGCATAGGGGTTCTCCGCCACGATCACATCGAGCTGGATCGCATGCCCAGCAGCCCCATCGAATGCTGATTCATAGACCAACCGGAAATGGCGGGTTGGCGGTGCCTCGCGATCGCGGTGTTCCTGATGCTCCCAAGCTACAAAGGGAGGGCGCACCACCTTGCCCAGCACCTCTTCCAATTTCTCCAGCGATTCAAGGCATAGGATGTCCACATCGATCGACAAACGCCGGGGGCGATCCACCAGCAGGAGAAGCGATGTGCCTCCCTTGAAAATGAAATCCAATCCTGCCTTTTTCAATCGCCCGACCAATTCCAAGGCCAGCACGCACTTTTCGAGATTGCGGACATCCCTCGCTTGCAGTGCATTCGCTTGCTCACGAAGCCAATCCTTGGAAAAGCAGGTTGGCGAAATCATGCTCTGACCTCTCCAATAAACCTACTAATAGAGAACTTTTGAGTTTTTCTCTGATAATAGGTCGGAAAAAATGCAAAATTCTTTTTGTAAAGTGATTGCATAATCAGAAACCTATCTTTTCGGAATCGCTTCATTTTTCCGAGATAGTAGGTTGAAGCCGCCCACCGATGAGTGTCGATAAGCGAACCTCGCTCTTGCGAAGTTGGTCGCTCAAATAAGTGAAATCGAAGCGCCGGGACTCGATCCACCTCCGGCAGGCCGCCTGCCGCTCGGCTTCGTCGAGAATGCCCAGCCTTCGGTTTTCCAGTAGTAATTCGATCAGGAACCTCTCGGGCGTCATCTCCACCAACTCGCGCCTCACGCCGCGCACGACGACCTGTTTATCGCCGGGAATGAAATCTACTCCACTTTTCTTTGTGGGATTCACCACCACCGTCCAGCCGCTCAGCCGTAAAAACGCCGCCACATCCGACACTGTATCGCTTGGCGCATTTACGAAGAGCGTTTCCTTGCCCAGCGTGTGCTCCAGCCAGGGATTGATCTGGGCTGTGGAGCACATCGCTTGTGGCATGAGCGGGAAGCGCTTCACAAGGACTTTGCCTAAGGCTGCCACAGGCTCGGTATCAAGGGTGGCCCGCTCGGCGATAGGCGAATACCACCCACGCCCGGCCGAATGGATTTCGCCATTCGCCATCGCTTCAGAGAGGTAGCCGCGCAGGGTGTTCGGTGAAACATCAGGCATCCGCGCACGCACCCAAGCCAGCGAGACATAGCGGTGCTTCGCAGTCGCCTTCCCGAGGATTTGGGAAAGAGCGGCTTTGGCGCTGATGGATGAGTGGCGGCGTGACATGTTTGATGAAGTGATTTCTAAAGAATGACGGGGCCTTCTTTGAGTTGGTCTTCGACAAGCGCGCGAACCTCGGAGAGCCACTGGTCGAGGTCTTCGGTCGATTTAAGGGAAGCGCTGGGCAGCGTGACGCGCACGGCCTTGGGCTCCAAAAGACGGGTGGCCTCTTCCAAGGCGCGTGTGAAGCGCTGTGGCACGGCATCGAGGAGGTTTTTGCGGTCGGTGAGATTGCGCGAGCGCAAAGCGGTAAGGATTTCCTCATCCGATCCGAGAACTTCGGGCTTGGGAGCGGCGAGTTGAAAGTCGGAAGAGATAGTGGTCTGCTGCCCGCCATCCAGTCTTGCCCAGAGACTCGAAGACGCCAAGCGGTCTTCGCCGTCTTGAAAGGCCGAGGCGCTGGCAGTCTGCAGATCAGATAACTGGGCTCTCAGCGCGGTCGTGAGATCGCGTGTGAGCGCTGGCACGGGGTCTGGCTCGGAGAGGAGGGACCGTGCCGAGGTGATTGCGGCAAGGGATTTGGCACAGGCTTCTCCTGCGGGAAGCGTGGATGCGAATGCTTGATAGTCCAGCAGGCGTTGCCAATGCGGCCAGCGCTTGGCAATAGAATCTCCGCTTTGCTTCCAAGCGGTAATAAAATCAGCCAATGCGTCTTTTTGATCATGGATGCGGTTTAATTGTGCATTGCCACTAAGCATCTGAAGATCGCGAATGGGCCGGGTGTCGGGGCACTCCGGACGCGGGGCCTCGCCACCGGCTTTCTCTGCAAGGTCGAGGAGATTTTGGAGAAAAGTAGCCGCAGCCTCGCTCTCCCTGCCATTCGCGGTGGTGACACCGGCTTTCTGAAAGAGGGCTTTGAGATCAAGGCGCTGGGCGACATTCAGCGGAGGCACATCGACATAAAAATTCGCGACGCCGATCTGGTTCTGCGGCAATCCAGAGGTCAGGACAGGGGCGTTATTCAAGGTCGCACGGAGATTTCCTGCGACAATGAGAAGGAAGAGAGCTCCATCGATCGCGTCCTGTGGCCATCCAAACGGAGCGGCCTTGAATTGATCGCGAATCTCTTTGCCCTTCTTGCCGGCACCCACAGCATCCAAAATCCGCCGGCATACGGGATGCGTCGTGGCGTTGCCAGCATGGCCGACGAGTGAAAGGGCTCCGACATCTCCGGCACGGGCCCGGTTGACAACTTGGCCCCAGTTTGCATGGTCGGCTTCGGAGAACTGAGGAAACAGCCGCTCCATCGCACTATTGGCCGAGTCCTGCACCTTGTCTGCAATTTCAATGCCGTTGGCATCCTGCCCACCGCCGAGATGGACTTTCGCTCCGCCCATAATCTGGCCCAGAAGCTCCCTGATACGGAGCTTTGAAATCTCCAAATGGGTCTCCACAGCCTTTCTGGCTTCAATGGCTTCAGGAGTGGTGACAGCGCCCTGGGCATCGATTGTTTCCTCCGCCGCTATGCTTCCTGCAATGGCCTGGCGGAGTTCCTCATGGTGCAACCTCGGCAGAAATCCGAAGAGAATGGCACTATTCACGCCGGCTGCGCGGGCGTCATTAAGAACGGTATTGGAATCATCATTCCAACCATCGCGGACCCAAAGCGTGACCTCATCGCTGCTGCACACCGGCTTGCCGGAGGAAAGTTCATGCACAAGTTTGCGTGGTTGACGGGAGGTGCCGTGTTGAAGCGAAACGGGTCTCAGCGATTGCTTGAGCGCTTCACGAAGCAAATCGGAACGCTTGGTATTGATGCGCGAGTCGTCGTTCAGCACGGATGTGCGGCGGCGATTGAACTCATTCGTCCATCGTGCCCCCTCGCGCGTCTGGAGGCGGTATTCGGACTCCACCGCCATGAGATGCCCAGCATCGACCATTTTTTCGAGGAGCTTGGGCACTTGCTGCTCAAGTTTCGGGCGGTCTTGTTTGAGGTCTGCAACGAGCAAATCGATGAGGATTTCGGGTGTAGCCCTCACTCCATCGTCCGAGCCGGGTGTGCGCGGGAGCTTGTCGATAAGAAAAATCAGCGCGCACAAGCGTGAGCGCAGATGCCCCTCGGGAGTTCTATCCCGCTGCTTGCGGATAATCTCATCGTATTCGCGTTCCAGTTGGCCGGAGTTGATAAGGTCGGTTGCGATCTCGTCGTAGATGAAGTCGGCTGGCACAACAACGCCCAAAGACGCCTCTGCGGTCTGGCGTGCGGCCTCGAAAACAATCTGGAGCTGTGAGCGCAGTTGGGCTTTGGTGCCCGACTGGTCGGTGTTGCGAAGCACCTTCTCCCAAAAACGGCGACGGGTTGGCAAAAGCGGATAGTCTGCGGCGAAGACGGCATCGTCGGCATGGGTGGATTCCAAACGCGTGCCCTGCAGTTGGCGCGAAATCTCGCCTTGGTTCTGCTGCAGACAAGATTCGATAGCGGGAATTTGCTCGGGTTTTTTGCGAAGAACCGTCTTGCGAATGACTCCCTCCACATCGGTGTCAGAGAGCTGCACGCGAACAGTAAAACGGGCCTGAAGGCGCTGGAGATTGGGGGTAGTATTGAGGGCTGATTGACCCGTGCCAAGGAGGAGCAGGCGGTTGTCGAGCTTCGTGCAGCAATTTTCGGCAATTTCCTGAATATCCATCGCCCTTTGGACGCGGTCGCCAATGAACTGCTGGACCTCATCCACAACGAGCAGCAAAAACGGAAGCTCGCCGTTTTTTCCGAAAATCTTGCGCACGATATCGAGTGCTTGGTCGATCGTCGGCGAGTTGTCATCGCGAAACTGGTCACGGATGGCGGCCTGTGCATTTGCCGGCGTGCCATAACTCGAATCGGCTGCCACGAGAGCCTCGGCAAGTTGCGTGGAGAGTTTGAGATTCTTGACTTCAGCAAAAAGGGTCTTGCTTCGTGCTGCCAAGAATTTTTCTACAGTTTCCTCATGGCCGGACTCCCGCAACCACAGTAGGAAACGGGCTTGTGCGAGGTTCTCAGGAAGGTTTGCTGCCCGAAGAACGAGCTGAATAAACGCAAGACGGACATTATCCATCGATCCCGCGCCGAGCGTCCCCGCAGCAGCTCGGAGACCTCCCGCCTGCTTGCTCCGATTGGTCAACTCCGTGAGAAGATCATTGATCTCCACGGGCAGCTTCACGAGGGAACGCGCGGTGGCTCCGTCTGGAAAACGGTAATCTTCCCAGAGATACCGGAGGACTTTGACAAGATGGGATTTACCACTTCCAAAAAAGCCGCTGATCCAGCCGGCTTCCTGCTCTTTTCGGCTGAGATTGCCCAAGTAGGCCCGCAGGATTCGTTCAAGACCCTTGGCGTATTCGCCTTCGCAAACAAAAGTCTCCAACTCAAAGCGGAGGGTTTTTATCAAGCGTTCGTCATCGCCGATTTCTGCGACTTTGGAGACGCCATTATTCAGAAGCTCGATTGCAGTCGGGTCGCGGAAATAGAGGTCGCGGTTTTTCATGCCTGTATAAAACTTTCAGTGGAGGTGATTGGGACCGCCATGTAGTTGAAGCCATCGCGGGCATCCATGAAGCGGTAGATGTTGCGTTGATATTCTCCGGGGAAAAACACAAGCAGCCTTCCGGAAATGGAGTCCTCGACACGATCGATGAGGGTGGATACGCGCATGAAATCAAACAAGGACGACAAGCCGGCGAGGGCGACCACACTAGTCGAATCGTGACTGGCGCAGACCTCCCTCACCATTTCTGAAGCCCTGATCTCAAGCTCGTCGTTTGCTTCAAGATGCTGGGGTTCGGCAAATATGCCCTCTCGGTATTCATGCTTGCCGATCCACTCCGGAAGTAGCGGGGTGAGATCAACCAATGCCCATCCATGCTTGGACTCCAGCGTGATCGCCTCGAAATGGGGCATTTTTGCACGAATGCGCCGCTCCTCACTCGGTGGATAAACGGCAAACCAAACGCGTTGCTTGCCTGCGATATTCTGTGGCCAAGGAAGATTCAATTGCCGGGTGTAATTGTTGGCAAGGCGATCGATGGCGTTCATACGGAGAGATTCTGAATTTCAGAAAGCATCGGGAAACTCAATTCCACAACATCGCCAATGCAGCGAAGGTTCAGATAACCGAGACGATGCGCCTCCTGCGCTGTCGAGCGAGCCTTGTCTGCTGACAAGTCCAAAAGAATGCACCAAGGGCTTGTGAAAACAGCGGCCCCATGAAATCCGCAACAAGTGGCAATAAAGAGGGCAAGTGTGGCAGCAGCAGGAGAGGGCCTCACACGTGCTCGGATTTTTTTATTTCGGCCTACAAGATGACCTGACTGTGTCCATGATGAGGCGGCATTTCGGGCAATTTTATTTGCATCGGAATATTGACCGGGGAACGCATCAACTATTGCCTTTTCCAATCCGGTGGTCTCGACAATCTCGCCCTCCGACGCATCAAAAATCGAAGTGCAGGTTGAGCGTAAAAGCGTATCTCTCGCGGCCGCGATCTGGATTGCGAGCAGTGGGAGCGAGGCGTTGTCGAGTGCGTGCATTTTTCGCAAGAGACGGAAAAGCGAAATCCTTTCATCCAATCCGTAAAGTTCCCTAAGATGCCGCAAGGTTTTTTGGCGTGTGCTGTCGGTGGTTTTGGAAAGCTCATTTCGACTAATCACAGCTTCAAAATAGGCCTCTGAAGGCGACCTCTCAGGAACACAATCCAGCAGAGTCTCCAACTCGGAAAGCATCATCGTTCTGCTGATGTGGGCACCACCTGGCGTGAATTTAACACCTAATTTCTCCAAGTCTGATTGGTTTGAGGAATCAGCAAAAAACGAAAGATAAGCCATGTTCTAACGCAGAAATAAATCAGATTTAGGTTGATTGTGCCTCATAGTTCCCAAGCACCTCTCCGAGGACAACGGTGTAGTTGAGGTTCCCATGATCGAGGTCCACATCGGGCAGAAAATCCTCATCGAGCGAACCGAGTAGGGCAGGCACATCGGATTCCTTCCATCCCGCGTCCTTCAGCAGAATAACAGTTCCGGCAACGGTGCCACTGGCGAGGTAGTGAAGATCGACGGCGGCAACATCCTTGCCCTCGCGTTGTGCGAGAAAGCGCTCGGATGAGGCCGTGCGTAGTGTGCGTTTCCAAAAGAGATTCATGAAGTGAGGAGAAGTTTTGTGGCGGCGATCCCAACAGGAACAGCAGCGAGGAGGACAAGGCAGACCGCACCAGATTTGCGATAGCCGACTCCTGTTCCAGGGATGCTGAAGCTCGTGTATTTTTTCCCTCGCGCTGTTGTGCCAACGCGGAATCCGCGACCACCGACAGAATAGCCCACGCCGGACTTGCTGAGGTTCACTCGGAACGGGCCGAGATTAACGGATTTGCGGTAGTAGAAGCCCATGGGAGATGCGCGGGGTTTGGATTGTCTGACAATGAAGAGTCCGCCTAAGCAGGTCGAGGATCATTTTACCTTGGATCAGGCGGAAGAATCCTTGTCAGCGCTTGCGGTAAGCGACCTTGATCTGATGCGCGTCCACGGGTGTTTGGATCGTGATGAGAATTTCTTTAGGAGATTTCCCAGGAGTCGGTGGCAACTTAAAAACAATGTTGCCGCCGTAGGCTGCGCCGGGCGGGATGGTAGTAGTGCGTAGCATGGACTCCAAATTGGCCAGCGAGGCGTTGCGATTCGCCGCGATCATATTCATTTGCTGCAGCGAATTCGCATTCACGGCGGCCTGAGCCGAAACTGCTGCGGCCGGGTTGTAGGTCGTGCTCGTCGCCGAGTAAGACCCAAAGGAATTGTAGTTTCCGGAATATTGCCAAGGATTGTAGCCGTAGGCTGGGTTCGCAGTTCCGGAAAAATTTCCATACCCGTAAGATGTCCCATAGGTTGTGGTCGTGGCGGGCATCGAGGCTGCGGCGGCATTCATGCCAGCTGCCATACCCATCGCGATGGCCGCTGCTGCCGCCCGTTGTTGAATCTCCCGCTTCAGCGCTTCATAAGTGAAGGTCTTCAGCTCCTTCCCGTCGCATGAGACAGAAATATTCTCCGGACCGAAATTCAAAGGTGTCTTGGAGGTGTTGGCCAGAGTCACATTCAAGCACCCACGCTGATTTGCCGGAAAAGCCTCAGGGCTGAAGGAAACAAAAGCCGCTGTTTTGTTCTTCGAGGGCACAACAGGGTTCCCCTGCACATAGGTAGCCTTGTTGGTGTCGCCCTCAGCAACATCGAATTTGACCGATGAACAACCCTGTAAAATCAGAGTGCCTGCCGCCAAGGTTATCAGTGTTCGGTTTCGCAAATTGGATTTGCTGTGAACGAAGGCAAACTCCTCCTGCTTCGCAAAACAAGGTTGGATGCGGCTCTGCGGGTGGATACGATTGATGACTGTCTCGATGATGTGTAGGATTTGTGTGATCATTTCGCCGCAAGCCTAACAATCTCGGTCAGACATCCGCTGGGGGAGGAAAACTTTTTTGAATTATTTTTTTAGAGGAACGAAGACTTGAATCCCTGAAGCAAAGCACCCTTGAGGGTCTGAAGACGTGCGCGCATGGCGGCTCGCGACACCCCCATCTCCTTCGCTATAACCGCTACGCTCTTGCCCTCGAAGTAGTGTTCTCGAAGGAGTGCCTGTTTCTTCTCGGGCAACTCGCCCAGGGCCTCCATCAACCGATCCATGCGCGGGTCGTCCTTCCTTGGGCGCTCGGGGACAATCGTCTCTGCCCACAAGAACTCCATACCAGCAATCCCACGCTTGCGAGACAAGAGGTGGCTTATGGCTTGGCGTTTCACTGCGACATGAAGCAGTGTTACAAAGGCCCCCTTCTTCGGGTCAAAAGTGGCGATGTTCTTCCAGACTCGGATGACGGCTTGCTGCACCGAGTCCTTGGCGGAATCGTGGCACCCTAGGACTACCTCGGCGGTTCTGACCAGGCTGTCGAAGTTCGACCGGACGGTTTCGTTGAAGCGGCCCATTTGCATTCGGAAAAAACTCCCCGATCTTGTCCAACTAACCTATGACCCAACAAGCGACGCAATCATGGAGGCCGGTGAGAGCCTGGATAACGAACGAGGAAGACAACGAGTTCGTGAAATCCTTGATGCAGCGAAAAAGAGAGGAGTATCTGATCTTAACCGACTCGGAACGAGAACGGCTTACAGATATTTGGCTGCAAAATCCTGGCTATCAGCATCACAAAAACAACCGCCCAGCTATGGAGGGCTTAATCGTCTCGGACCTCTAAACGGCGCGTTCATGTCACCCGCAGGCGAGGCGATGAAGATGATCGCCAAGCTCACGGGTTCGGAGCCCCCACGCCGTAACTGCCCGCCTGACGACCCAGTTTTCGATGGGCCGTCAGGCTAGGCAATTCCGCCTCCCTGTTGACGAGGAGGACACATCCTTGGCTCTCTGGCGGATCAACACTCCACTGGTTCAATCAGGAGAACCCGAGACAAGAAACCGAGAAAAATCTACCGAGCAAAACGGACCTGTCAACCCCGAGGTCCCGATGTCACCCGCAGGCGATGAAGATGATCGCCAAGTTCTCGGGCGAGGAGCCCCCACGCCGTAACCGCCCGCCCAGCGACTCAGTTTTCGATGAGTCGCCAGGCTAGACAGTTCCGTCTCCCTGTTGATCAGGAGGAGACATCCTTGGCCCTCTGGCGGGTCAACACTCCGCTGGTTCAATCAGGAGAACCCGAGCCAAGGAATAGAGTTACCAATAACGAGGGATTTCACCTCGTCAAGTAGGATGGTCCAAGATTCTAGGGCGACACGCGCCTGATCGCTACCAGCCCGGCGACCCAGTTCGGGCCGCCAGACAGGCAGCTCTCCCTGTTGATCGGGAGTAATACTTGCCTGCGCTCTGGCGGGTCAACACTCCACCGGTTCAATCAAGAGAACCCCGCGCAGGAAGCCTCACAGTCGAAAAATCTAAAGAAGTTCAGGGTGCTGTCAATCCCCCCCCCTGTAGGCGGCGACAAGCGGGCGCTGCGGGCTAAAATCATTGGCGTTGGAGTTTCAACATCAAAAAATAAAACCCCGACAGAGGCTGGATACGCACAAGAACTTTAAGGAGATAACTCCAGTAAACCCCAAGGCATAGAGCCAGTTTCCCTCAGTCGAGGTGGGAAATTAGACAACACCAATCTTCAATCCGTTCAACAAAAACTTTTGGATGATGTCGAAAATTTAACAGCCAAGCGGGACCGCTTGATTGATGACTGCACAGTGCAGCTTTCAGCTTGAGCCAACTTTTTTTATCAGCGCCGTGAGCTTGGCGATGACTTCAGGATTCACTGGCTCTGTGACTCTTTGATCCACTGATTCAGATTGCCCGGCTACGAGCTCCTTGGCGGTCTTGAGAATCGCGCCATTTGGGTCTTCGCGCACCAAGTATTGCTCAGTGGCCTCGCGAATCAGGGAACTGATCGTAACGCCTTTGACTGATGCGAGAATCGAGATGGCTCTGTTGATCGCAATGCTCTCCACATAGGAGACGCGAAGGGTTCCGGCTTTGAGTTTGTTGGGCATGAATAGGAAATTGGCGCGGCGGCTACTTCACGAGTTGGCCGTGCTTTTGTTGAAAAGTAAGAGGTGCAATTTGAGACAAGGAATAGGGCAGGACGTTCAATTCGTCTATAATTATCATAATATACTTTTTAACAAATACATGTAAAATATTTTTAGAATCTTCTGCATTTCTTCAGTGGGAAGAATATATTTCCCCAAGCCAGTTTGGTAGGAGTGTAGGAGTGTATTTGGCACTTATTAAGATATTTCTTTTAAAAAAATATTTTTATTACTCAATATTTTACCTTATGCATAGCGGAATAGAGTCCTACTCTCCTACGGGTTGAGCGATCGAGTAGAGCTGAACTTTAGTAATCTTGTCTTTACCATTTAATGAGATGCCGCTATTTGGATCAGTAGCCAACTTACTCAAATATGATCCGCAAGCCGTTCTCCATGTAAGAACTTTAGAGGCGCTATGAGAGACTGGACTGTATTTTTCTGTAAGCATCGATTCAAGCATTGCCGCTGTCCCAATCCATGTTTTCCTTTGTGTTAAAAGGTTCTTGATCTCATAAAGTTGATGTATCAACTCGAAAAGTTGCTGCTCAGGGCTAAGAAGCCCGATAGCCTCTACTATCTCTCTGTGCCAGAAACACTTAAGCCGACCACGAGCATCTAGTGCTTTCGACAAGTTACGTTGTTCCAGCATGTGAAGAAAACCAGGTAGGCTTCTAGATATCCTTTCTCCTATAAGGTCTTTATTACCCGCAATATCAGAAGGCAAAAAAACAGGCGATGTTTTCATGAGATGAATCTTATCGCGCATCGAATCGTCAATCTCCGGTAGAACCATCAAATGTTCGGCTCCTTCATTTACGGCGATTACAACAGTTTGAACAGGCGCACACTCGAATGCGTCTTTATTTTTTCCCTCTACACGCACTAACCCGCCGAAAAGATGCCCCTTGAGATTTTGAGCCAACTTCATCCGAGCCGTCGCATGAGTGCTTGCGGCAGAGTCATCCATTACAAGTAATTCCGATTGGATGAGGTCTTTATTAAATGCCGTATCACCACACAGGTGGCGATAAGCATTACTCTGTCGCCCGCCTAAGCATCTGCAAATAATCTCTACTGCGAGCGATTTCCCATTACCTCGTTTTCCAGCAATGGCTAAAGCAGGTGATTGCGCTCGCTTTCCGGCAAGCACAGCCTTTCTGCAATAGGCTAACCAGTCGAGAAATGCATTATATTGATCCGGGTTGCCCTCTTCATTCAAGAGATCGCGTAGAATCTGAACAATGAATTCGCCATCGCCTTGTTTCGCTTCAACTATTTTTGGTCCGGAAGTTACAAGAATCTGGGAACCGTTTGCTGAATGCAAGCCACACTTATGCCCGGCGCATGGACCAATGTATGATACAGATTGTTTTTCTCTAATGTCACAGAGAATGTCTGTGTTATAGCTTGTAGGAATGCACAGCTTCTTTAAATGCTGCCTCACAGCAGATTCATTAAGTGATATGTATGCAAATTCTGAAGCCATCGCATAGTTTGTGCCATTATAAAAAAACTTTTGGACAACTTTTTTAAATCCATTGAGGGCAGCGTGGTGCAATAATGTGCCAAAGTGAATTTTTGAAAATGGAGACTTCAGCAGTCGCTCATATTCGCCATCCTCTTCCTCTGGACTCCAATCATTTAATAATTCTAGAGCCGCTTCATCGCTGGCCAATGAATTTCTGACTGAAGCCGAAATCTTTAGCCAAGTGTCGTAATGCGGCCTCGGCGGAATGCTTTCTAACAGCAGTCTCACAGCTTCAATTGGATAAGTTATATCTTGTTCTTTGTGATCCGACTCGTCTAGATCATCAACATGCCTTGAGCCGCCGGAGCTATGCCAGGGTAGCTTCCAATCATCCGGCCACAGAATCTCCTCAAAGCGCAATGTTAGGACTGCAGTTCCATTTCGACGATAGTCGACTCCCTTTGGGTGTGCGCCGTGAATTACAGTCTGACTCCCATTACTTCTCCATTCCCCGATGTTTTCATCTTGGCCTGTAACGCCCGAGTGGCGGATAACTCCAGTCTGAGGATAATCTCCAATAATACGAATCCAGTAATTCCCCCCCCTGTAACCATGCGATTGCAAGGTATTGGCGAACTTCGGGTTTAATTCGCCAAGCCTAGTAAAAGCCTTGTCGTCATCGCAGTCAATACTAATTAAACCCTCCGATGCAGCACCTAACAGAACCCCTACATTCATGCCGTCTAGTTTCTTGAGAAACGCATCGGTCATGTCGTTCATCGTCAGATTCTGCCATCCTCGGATTTTAGGTCCTTTTTGTCCTTTTGGAATCGGAATAAGAACTGATCTTCCTAAAAGCGATCTGAGCTGGTTTGCAATCCCGTCTGTCTGGCGATTCATAGTGCCACCTCCGCTTGCTTTTCGATTATTTCAATATCTGAAAGCCGATACCTGACGTCTCTCCCGAGCTTGAGGAATGGCAATTTGCCAGCCCTCTCGCGGCGTTTGAGTGTTTCTTTTGATACTGCCCACCGAGAGGCGAGATGCCGTCTGGAAAGCAACTGTGCTGATTTTGAGTTTGTATTTGTCATAAGCGCACATTTGATGTGCGTCAAACAAATAGCATATTGCAATACAGAGAATTAAACTTACTTATACAAGCAAAATACAGGTGTATTTGCGGGTTCTTTAAGCAAAATACAGCGAGAAAAGTAGGTGCACTAAAGCAAAAACCCTTGATTTGGGTGTCAAATATCTTTTTTGACGAGTGCAGCTTTACCTCTGGATTTATTAGACGTGCTTTTTTTGGCTTTTCGTTTTTTAGCAACTTGCCCCATGACTCCTGCAGCCGTCCGGAGTTGTCTCTTATTTTCTTCCCGCCATTGATTTACACTTATAACGCATTTTTGGAAAATGTGCGGCGGAATGCCTTGGTCTTGGTATTGACTGATTTTAGTCCCTGAAGCAATCAAATCAAGTTTGTAGGTTGCTTTAAGCCAAGACTTAAATTCCGTCATTCTTTTCGGCTTACGCAGATTGGGAAATAAAATACCCATGGCTTTGTCAAATGGTATTGGCAATAGTTTTCCAGATTCACCACATGGCAATTGAAGGTCACGAAGAATTTGGAATGTGTCAGAAACATTTTTTAAAGAATCCTGATGCATTTCATATGATGTAATTCCATCAATATAACTTCCTTTTGTTTCAAGACTTGCTTTTGCTGCCGCTGCAATATTGAGCAACTCGTATGTCATAAGAACGCCTTTGCTTGGACTTACCACGTCGGAAATAAAATTTGCGGCAATCCTTGCTATTTCAATTGGCTGTATTGTTTTTAGTTCAATCGGAGAGAAGGCAGAAAATTGTAAAAAATTCATCGTTGATTTAAGTTGTAAAGGTCTATACTGAACTTAGACACCCCGGTTATTACACCGTTCAAATTTTCTCCCAAAGTTCATGGTCAGACGAGATAGTCTTGTGCGAGAGCAAGGACTCCTTTTGCTTATCTCTTGCCTTTTTGTTTGTTTTTCAGAACTTTCTGCCGACTATGATCTAAGAGCCATCCGCCCACATTTACGATGGGCTTTGTTTTTAAATCCGAGTAGTGAGCAGCTGTGGTAGCAACATTGCTATGTCTCAATACCCGCGATGCCGCATAAATTCCATGTTCTGCTGTGACCAGTGCGCCAAGTTCCTTACGCAGTTCGTGGAGAGGCTTTCGTGCCTTAACCCCGTGCTCGCGGAGCCAAGCTGTGAGACTGTCGAAGACGACTCCTGCACGGTAGTTCTGCCCCCACTTCTTAGGCCCACTTGCTCCACCATCTCCATCGATGACAAAATGCCCTTTCTTTTTCGCATGGAAGCCACGCAGGATCGCGATGGTGTTTTCATCAACTGAAACCTCGTCGCGGGAATCTGCCGTCTTGAGGCTTGCAGAATCCGTGGATTCGACTCGGATCAGTTGACGATTAAAGTCCACCTGATGCCATTGCAGGGAGTCGATCTCTCCCTTCCGAAGTCCCGCCGATAAGGCAAGGAGCATGGCAAGGAATACGGGAGGATCGCTCTTCGCAAGCTCCCTGTGCGCCTCTTGCAACAAGGCTTTCGCGTCGATCCGTGAGAAGTATTTCGCACTCTGGCGCGGGAAAAACTCGACCGCATGGAACGGAATCGGATCGGGCAAGCGCAATTCGGGAAGGAATTTGAGAATCTTTGCAGCAAATAAACTTCGTGCCTGACGGATCGTGGAGTTGCAAGAGGTCATTCGCGAGCGTTCTTCCGCAGGGGTCTTCGCCCTCTTCACATATTCCAAGCGCCACTTCTGCACAGCGGACAGGGTCAGAACCTCAAGACTCGTCGCATTGATCTTTGCGCGGTAGTCCCCTGCCCCACCTTTGCGTGGCCCAAAACGTTTCTTCGACCGATCCACAGCAAGGATGTCCCCGACGATCTTCCGCAGACTACAAGAATAGCAGTTGAAGGTGGAGGCGTTAGCCTCCGAAACCTTCCGAACGGCGTTGATCCATCCCCCAACGGATGTCACTGGTGCGGGAAGGGCAGGATCAGGTTCATTCGTTGGGCGGTGCTTGGCGAGGGCAGCGTCCCATCCCATGATTAGAATGTCACTGTAGATTCCGGCGGCGATCTTCGCGGCCGCTTCCTTATTACCCGTTCCTGTCGAAAAGCCCCGCCTCGTCCCACCACTCTGGAGTTGGATTGACCAATGAGGAGATTCCACTCCCAAAGAATTTTTCGTTTTTTTCAAGCGGGAAATCCAATAGTTCGCGGAGTTCTTGCCAATGCCCCTCGGTTTTCTGAGTTGCACTTGCGTTGCACTTTTTCCGTGCCTCTCCGTGTCGAAATGCCCCGATACGACGAGGGGGCTGTAATCCTTCTCTTCATTTACTAATAAGGCTTCACGGTCTTTTTTTATGTCCATTTCGGGTCACAATAGCTCACACCGAAACACCCGCAAGGGCTTAAACTACGGATCAGAAGGTTTGAGGTTCGACTCCTCATGGCTGCACCACTCTCCCCCAAGGGTTTAAGCGTCCGATTTTGGACTCATCGACCCAACCTTGCCCGTAGAAGTATCAAAATTTTTTCAGTTTTTGATACTTTTGCCCTTGTCGCTCCTCGAAAAAAAAGGAGAACCTCGAGGTGAAAAAATTAGAA
>Ga0209189_1000621_pt1 | contig 29003 bp, 41 predicted proteins | sample C_130820_EF_Meta_FD_187308 | JGI IMG/M metagenome (GOLD analysis project Ga0209189, IMG submission 187308) | Freshwater microbial communities from Lake Croche, Canada to study carbon cycling - C_130820_EF_MetaG (SPAdes) (version 3) | ecosystem: Environmental > Aquatic > Freshwater > Lake... | reverse complement strand
TAATATCTGTATATAATAGATAATACCGAATAGGTCACATATCAAGAGTAACTGATTTTTTTTAAATTTGAGAGGACTGGTCCTTTAAAACCTATCATCTTCGAATATGGAGTGCCCTATTTGCCTAAATGATGTGAGCGCTTCAACAGGTAAGACTGTACTTTCGTGCGGCCACACCTTTCATCTTAGATGTAGTGTGAAGTGGCTCGCAAAGTCGCCTTCTTGTCCCTGCTGCCGCAAGCAAGCAGGTGAGATGGAGTCAGTTAAGGAAATATTAACCGATCCTCGTGTTTCCAAATACAGACTGCTTCTCAAGTCCAGGGAGAAGGAGCTTGCTATTGCTAAGATGGAGACTAGTATTCTTAGGCGGGAGGTAACTAAGCTCGAGATCGATGCTCGCAAGCACTTTACGCCAGAAGAACAAAAGTGGTATGACTTCTCTCTTATTCTTGAAATGGCACAACCTATCATCTTTGAGGAATGGTGCTATGCATCAGACTCTGATGGGAACGACTTAGAAATGCCAGCCTTCCAAAGCGATCGAATCGCTCGCGCGGAAGAAGAGGCCCAAGATGTTCGCTACGGGGTGCTCTTCGAACAGTTCATGATAGATAACGCATACAAGTTTGCGGTTGAGTCGCACAAGCAGGCCGCGCGCGTGCACTCGACACTACCGCTTGCTACCTTGGGTGACATTGGTCGCGCCGCAGCCGCTCTTGCACGCGTTCGCGGCCTTGCAACCATCTAAGAGCTAATAAAAAATTTGAGGCCACTCAGTGAGCTTAAGTTTTTTACTGAAATGCCTTACACCGCCCAGCACTATATTAAGTACTCCAAAATAATCCCCTACTACATTCCCTGGCTAACCTCAGAGCGGCTGCTTGATTATCAGATCATGGACCTTCATCTCGAGCATACACCTTTTCCAAAGAGTGCTGTCGCGGTCATCTCCTTCTGGACGAATCATAATGGCTATCAACGCTGCTATTTGAATGATAGGGCTGAACGTATTGACTATGGCAACTGTTCTTCGCTCCTTAAGGGTGTTGTTGATAAGTGGCTAAAGGATCTCAAGGAAGAGTCTCACTCTTTGATGTTATAAAAATCGCCCAGCCATTTCTATCACTGCTCTTCTCAAGACACTCCCAATCTTCACTCCTGGATAGCTTTGAAAGATTATCACAGTTTTTCATACAGATTGTATCATCAAGCGCAATCACCTTTGGATTTAGTTTTAATGCGGCATTGAGATCGCCCTCGCCGCAGAACTCGCCACCATCAAGAATCACTACATCTATCTGCGGAGGAAGTGTCACAAGTGGGGCATTTGCAAAGTCTTCCACATCCTGACCGTAATGAATCATGAAATGTGTTTGAATACTATTAAAGAGTGGCGACTGTGTAATATCCTCATATGACATCATACTAGAGGCTATCTTTCCATATAAGAGTTTTAGATTATCTGGCCTATAAGACCAGTTTTGCACGGCCTCGTCAAACATATTACGATTTGCCTCAACAGAATAAATCATAGTGTCCTTGCGATTCTTTGTAGCATTTACAAGACACCGTGTTGTACCCATTCCATTCCAGGTACCAACATCTAAAAAAGTCTTGTATGCCTCCTGCGAAGCAATTTGCATGATTGCCTTTCCAAAGGATGAATCTGGATTAATCTGTCCCTGCATCTATAGAAGCATACAAACATTATTTTAGGTCTCAACTAAAATTTGAATCTAGACAGAGCAGTAGGCTCAAACAATAAGCAGAATGGCACATATTCGCGATGATAACTTTAAGACAATCTACATTGTCCGCGAGGCAAACTCAGAGGAACCGCTAGCTGTCTTCAGGGATCTGCGCGACGCCTACCGTTTCTCTACAAATCGCTGTATGGAAATCTGCCGTGCTGCATATATAACAGTAAAGGAGTATTACATTCTTGAGGAGGAGCTTTCTAAGGTTATTCGCACAACTATCTGGTACGATTCTGCAACAGGGCTTAATAATAGTATTGCGAGATATACGATTACGGATTGTTAACGGCTAGTACTGAAGTTAAGTACATGGTGGTACTTAGCAATAAATTTGAACTTGTCGACCTTAAAATATTTTTTTAAGAAAGATGGCGACCTACAAGCCCCGTCTGAATAAGTATACTCTTCCTAAGAATCGCGTTGTCGAGCCAATCTCTTCGCTCTCTCCTGATAACTTTCCCGAGTTTGGCAGGGCTACGCCTTCGCCGCGTTCTCCCTTGAATTTCAAGCAGCAGATTCTGACAGCGGAAGAGCAACGCAAAAAGGCAGATGATCCATCTAACTATGATTCCACAAAGATTCGAATGATGAAGCGCGAGCAGCTTGAAAAGGATGGATGGGCTGTTCTCCCCCTTCCAAAGGGCGGTCGCGGCGGCGCTTATATCAGTGGTTTTGACATCTCTACGCCTGAGAAGTTTGAGATTGACCTATTCATGGAGTCACTAGAAAAACCCCTAGCACCCTCTGGGCTAGTGTATGACTATGAAACGGACTAATGGCTAGGTATCAGCGGCAGGCTTCTTCACCTTAAACTTCTTTTTCACAACAGGAGGTTCTTCTTCAGGGCTAGGAAGATAGCCCATGTCCCGAATCACATCATGCTTCTCAATATTCTTATACGCTGGATGATTTACAATGACATTCAGCATCTCCTCGCGATCGATCTTATAGTGCTCCGAAATAGCAGTAAGAATGTTCTGGAATACATCAGAGGTGTGCTGCATAACAACGGTTAGAACTGCATTCATAGCGGTCGGCGCATCCTTTACGGGTACAAAGGGGGCCGCATCATTCTCTATAGGCGCCGTGCGCTTGATCTCAAACTTCTTTGGCATTCTGGTAAAAAATATAATAGCTCTCGGTCCCCACTCAAATTTAGTTTAAAACCTGTTTTACAAAGCGCGTAATATCAATATTACCATTCATCGATCGCATTTCTTCAATCGTAAACCAGCCAATGTCGCTAATCTCGCGAATATCATTGATATGTGTTTTTAGTTCGTGATCAACTTCAAACTGAAAGTATTCTGGCCCAGAACCATCCTTGTTTCTCGATAGAATCACTGACCTCGGATACTCGCATGGACGATCAAGAGTTATACCAGTTTCCTCATAGAGCTCTCGAATCGCACAGTCAATCGCAAGCTCCCCGCGATTTCTATGACCCTTTGGAAACGACCACTTGTTTGATTGCCGACCCTTTACAAGAAGATACTTCTGTGATTGCGTCATACAAATAACTCCATAGACATAATGTGTATGTGGTCTGTATGCATGAAATGACTTTGGAAATGATCGATCAACAATCATATAGTTGCACGGATGCGTGTTGATAAGGTACTGGTTGCCAGCTTAAAATTTAGGCAGCGGAGTTAATATAATGAACTACTATGTTGTCCCGCGTTTATCCGATGGTCTAGGAAACAGACTATTTCAGTATGCAGTTGCGGTAGGGCTCGCTAAAAAATGGAATCGCCAGGTAAGATTCGTAAAAAGTTTTATGGTTCCTACGATACACGGAGATTATATGGACTTTCTAAAACTCTTTCCAGATGTTCCAGTAGAAGAGACCCTAGAAAATCCCACTATTCTTTCAAGCCCCAACGCGGACACTTTCAACTATAGAGAGTTTCCAGAAGATCCACCTTCCAACCATGTACTTTTAATAGATTATAGGCAGAATCCCTGCTATTTCCAAAAGATTGTCTTGAATCCTGTATGGAATCTTGAGCCATCCACCGGCCTCGATGGTTCCTGGATGATACATTTTAGGCGCGGCGATTATGATACACTTAAACATTATTCTATTAATTTGCTAAAATATTACAGGCGGTGTATTCTAGCAGTACCAGAGGGCGCGCATCTTCGTGTATTTAGCGATGAACCTGCGAAGTGTAAGGATCTACTAGAGGATATTATTGGTGACCGCGACATAATCACATCATGGTCTACAGCAAAAACTGATATAACAGCCTTACATGAAATGTCGCACTGCACCGGCGGTGCAATAACTGCAAATAGTACTTTTAGTTGGTGGGGGGCTTATTTTGCTAAAGAGCGCGCCCCTAAAACTTTTCAGGCATTTTATCCCAGTTCCTGGGGTGAAGGTTTACCCAACCCTATAGGCGCGGTGCCCTTATGGGGCGACTGTGTTGATGTCAGATAAAATTCGAGGGCCGCAGCGCCCTAAGTTTATTTTTAGTTAACATGGTGATTCCGCTCTGGGATAACTTCCAGTACAAGCCGCATCAAATCACAGGTGTTAACTGGATGAAAGAGCGCGAGAACTTTCAGCCCGCCGGCGGTATTCTCTGCGATGAGATGGGTCTGGGAAAGACGATTCAGATGCTCGGCCTTCTGAAGAACTCTCCTGGCTCGCATACTCTTCTTCTTGCTCCTGTGGCGGTCCTAAATCAGTGGGCCGATCTTGCCAAGAAGTCTAAGATTATGGTCTTCAAGCACAAGATAACTGCACGGCATATGTCATGGGAGCTCGATGGTCCCTTTCACATCAAGGCCCCCAAGCTCTATCTTATTGGCTACGAGATGGCCCGCTCGAAGTTCCAACTTGTCACGATGATGGCCTGGGACCGTATTATCTGCGATGAGGCGCACCGCTGTGCTTCAGGAAAGGGTCTGACGAATCTTGTCAATCAGATCACCGTTTCTAAGCGCTGGTTTCTCACTGCAACACCCATTGTTAACGGGATGAAGGACCTGACGACTCTCCTTGAAATGATCGGCCTCGAGGTCCGTGGCGCCAAGTTCGAGGATCTCGGTTCCATCATTAAGAAGTATGTTCTCGCGCGCTCGATGGATGACCTGCGCGCGTCGATCCCTGATGCACCTCCGAAGCCTGAGATTCACACGGTATCTCTGCCATTTATCACGGAGGATGAGCGCGAGTTCTACATCGGCATGTCAGGTGCTATTGTGAAGCGGTGGCGCGCCCTGGCCGCTGATGGTGGTGGCTCTGCTCTCATGCGTCTTCAGCTCTTCATGCGCCTCAGACAGCTCAGCGTTCATCCGCAGGTTTATATTGAGTCGCGGAAGAAGGCGATCGGATATCTCGGCTACAATCGTTCTGATTGGACTCTTCCAGCCACGAAGTTCGAGAAGATCTTTGAGTTGACGAAGACGAGTGCAAAGTGGATTATCTTCTGCCATTTTCACCCTGAGATGGAGCTTCTTAAGAAGGAACTGAAGGCTCGCCCCTGGATTCGCAATGTGTACACTTATAATGGCTCGATGAGTCATAATGAGCGGACAAATATTCTGGAGGCAACGAAGGATCCTCTGCCTGAGGGCTCTGCTCTTTCAGATGTGATTCTGATTCAGCTTCAGGCTGGTGGCGTTGGTCTCAATCTCCAACACTTTACACATATCATCTTCTCTGGTCCTTGGTGGACGAGTGCCCTTATGGAGCAGGCCGTTGGGCGGGCGGTGCGTATCGGTCAGAAGGCAACCGTTCAGGTCTATCATCTCCGTTTAGTTGAAGAGGAGAACATTAATATTGATAGGGTCATGATGGAAAAAGCAGAAGAGAAGGGAAGCCTCTGTAAGGCGACCTTGGAAATGGCATCTCGATGCATTTAGAAGGGTTACATATTTTTTAGCAGGTTTAAGTACATAGCGGTACTTAAATTAAATACATGGCTCTTATGGCTATTTAAGGTATTCTTCAATACGATCCAACTCATCCATGGACTTAATAAGAGTATAGTTAATATCATCATATTTAAAATTTTTTTTCTCTAAGATAATCCATTTTTTAACACTATTTTTAGTAGCTTCATTAAAACATGCACAAATAGGACCACTATTTACTGCTATAATATATTTTGCATGTGTAGATATTGCTCCAATATCTTGCATTTTTAAATCATCTGAGAAAGTGCATTTTATAGAGTTATTTACATAAGTCGTTGTTGCTACATTATATTTATTAGCAAGTTTTATACACATTGCGTCCATTTTTGATATATTATAGTTCAGTTGAATAGATTTTGGCTCTGCATTTATAATTAATATATCAAGATTGTGATATTTCTTATCGATATTATTATATATATCTTGTAAATAATCTTCTTTTTGGTATAATGATGTATTTATATTTAAGTTATTAAGTTCTAATATATTTAGAATATTCTTATAAAATAAATTAAAATACTTATCAAAATCATGGTAATTATAGTGTGGTGTATTATCAATATTGTTACCCATCCATAATTCTATAGCATCATTTGGTTTTTTACTTAATGCATGCATTGATACTACATCACTATCTATATATCTTTGTAGTTCATCTATATTTTTATTATATACATTATCATAATAATACTTTATTTTAATATTATGTTTTTTTAGTTCATTCGATATATTATATAAAAATTTCAAATTCAATATATTATCACCATAATGAAATTTATTATAAAAGCTAAAGACTTTATCTGCGCCACCAATATGTTTAAGAGGCTTTAATGTTCGTCTTTTTCTATATTTTTTTATTTTTCTAGTTAATCTCATTATCTATATACAGACTCTAAATTAAACGCTGTACCATCAAGATAAAAAATCATAGGGGTTTATTTATCCTTATATTATACAATTAATGCTTTTTTATCCCTATTTGCACCCTATGAACTAAAGGTAGATCCTGATAATATAGCACATTGATTGCATAATATCATCATATATAGCACTTCAAGCTCATTTGCCGTAGTATAATATACTATTATTTTTGTCTCCTGAATCCTTTAGAAACAATTCGCGAGGCCGATATAATTCCTGCGGTAGTACACCGTGAGCTTCGGCTGGCCCTTAGCATTCAGACAGTCCATCTCGGCGAAGCTGTTATAGCGCTTGCCATTATTGTTCACGATGTAAAGCTTTCCGTGGTAATCCTCGACAGCCACCTCGCGAATTATCTCACCACAACAGAGGAGCATTCGTCCCGTGCAGGTATTGCGGATGTACGGACGATCATAGTTCTTCTGCTCGTCGGTCATCGTGGCAATGTGCCTCTCCCAGTAGCGAAGGTTATGTTCCATCCAGTTCCCCACATTGAGCGTAGAGTTACTACACTTAGCAACACGCTCCTTCGCATAGTCCAACATCCGCTGGGGTGAAGTAACAACATCAACCTTTACGCGAACGGAGAAGCGCTTCATTAGCTGTTGGAGCTTCTCAGGGTCGCTCATCTCGGGCTTAATGGCATTCCACTCACGCTCCATTGTCGCATTGGCATAGGGCACAACCGTAACAGAGCCCTTCGTCGGCAGAGACAGGCGCCACTCGCGCTCCGTATTAAAGAAGCTCTTGTGGTAGGGCCGCTCATCAAGGCGGCCCGTGGCCTCGGTGCTCTCTGCACGCTTGACCTCGCCCCCAGCGACCGACTTTACCTGGAGAATCCCCTTACTTACGACAATCGCAACGCAGTAGTTCCTGTCGTCAAAGATCCACTTCAGCTTTGTCCCAACGGCACGCTTAGGAATGGTCGCCAGCTCGGCCTCACGCTCGGCATTCGCAATCTGCTTTACAAGCTCCTCCATAGATGCCTTCTTCGCCTCAAGCTCCGCACGCAGGATGTTGATATCGACAATGGCTGCCATCTTATTCGTAAAAAATAGAGGCTCGCCGACGCCTTCGATTTTTTTTGGCATCGAGCTTAAATGTCGTCAATATTGAGCTCGCCATCGGACCCGACCGCCTCTTCAGCCTCATCCCAGTCAAAGGCATCCTCCTCCTCACTAACTGTTGTCATGTTGAAGAAGCCCCTGGGCGCCTCAGGAAAGTGCTTCTCGAGAACCTTCACCTGCAGTCGGTTCATCACACCAATAATCTTACTGCCATAGGCCTCACTCTGCAGGAGAACAAAGGAGTTGGGGAAGATGGCGATCGAGTTATCTGACTTTCGCGCGGCGCCGGCGGAGCACTTGAGCGAACCCTTCAGAGCGGCAGTGATTGTCTTATTGTCGGTTGTCAGAAGCTCCGCGCGGCCGCCGCCAAAGTTCTTGATGACACGCGCAAGCATGACGCCTTCGATGACCTCCTTCTCCATGATGTCCTCAACAAAGGCACAGGTTAGCTCGCGATTCTTCTTGGGTCCGCCGCGCTCCTTGTTCGACTGCTTCTTGTGGCCCTTGCCGCCGGCGAGATTCTTCTTATGTGCGGACATTCTGATACATTACCTCTTGCGAAAGAGGTCTTCAAATTTTTAAAAAAATACCGCCATGTAACGGCTAGTACTAGCCGTTATAAAGATTTGCGACCCTTAGATCACATTCTTTAGCTGGTTCCAAAAGACAATCGGTGCAAGCATGATATACTGGCCGACATGGTAGTGCTCGTCGTGCGACTTGATCGGCCGGTTGCCGTTGTTCACAATGGCGTCGCGAGAGCTCGCCGCCGTGAGAAGAGTCACCTTTCCCGTCTTATTATTTACCATGGCTCCCTTGATCCAGGTCTCATTCTTGCGCTCGCTCTTCATCACAAACGACAGGCGCCAATCGGCCGGCTTCTGTGTGATTGGGAGAAGCCGCAGCTTTGTCTCCTCTGTTAGCGGCATAGTCGACCAGATCTCATCATTGGGGATTGCCTCGATGGCGCCTGTGTCAATCTCACGAAGCTGAGTTGCGTCAAGCTTGTATGAGAGCATGCCTGGCGGCAAAGGGCGCAAAGAGTCCTTCTTGTGGAGGCGGTAGACATTCGGCTTCTTTGAGTAGGGACGCAGCTCGAATGACATTTTGGTCGATGATAGTAAAAAATAGGCCGCGCCGCCGTTCGATTTTTATTTAGTCTCGCTGAAGAGCTGCCTTCTGTATGTCGCGCATCTCGTCGCCATGGTCCTCACCACAGACAGCGGTCATCTTGCCGCAAAAGGTTCAGGGCTCAATCCTTACAGGTGGTGCCGCACATATTTACCAGAGCGCGGGCCCCCGCCAGGTAGGCCTCGTCCTTCTCCACTAGCGCATTTTCGATCGCGACGGCCTTCGCGAGTGTGGCGACGACGGGCTCGGCAGCCTCCTTGGCGAGCGGCTTCTTGGTAACCTCTGTCAAGTGAAGCTCATTCGGTACATGTCCGCAGTAGTTGCTGTAAGGGTCAAACAGCTTACCGAGCCAGAACTTCTTTGACATAGCCTTCTTGATGGCATCTAGGCTGAAGTCGTCACGCGTAGGCATGGGGCGACCAAGGTCCTCCTCATCCCACTCGTCAGGATAGTCATTGAGTTCACAGAAGCTGTCATACCACTCGGTGCGAATGTACTCTGCAGCCTGCTCCAGCGTGTCGAAGGTCTTGTTGTTACGGCTCTCAAAGCCGCTGCTCTGCGTGCGCGTGATGTAGGTCACAAGGAACATTTTGCTTATACGCTTTTAGGGTGTGTAAAAAACTTTGGGCCTTTCGGCCGTTCAAATTTTATTTTTGTCTTTTTCAAAAGAGGTGCGAAAGCTGGAAGCGAGACCCACGCCATTCCGCCATAATGGTCCGCTTGGTATCAGCTTCAAACCCTGTAAAGTAAGGAGAAGAGATATGAGACTCTTCGCGACAAGTAAACTTTGCGCCAGGAAAGCGCAACTCCAACTCTTTGAGCTTGAGCGCATCAGTGGTTGCAGTGAGCGGCGTATGCATAAGCTTTCTAAGCTGATAGAGCGGCACTGCAGGCGGTGTAACTGTAATCTTGCCGTCCTTGTGCAGCGTCTTAATCCAGTCTTCATCGGTGGCAAAGAGCGTCTTAATAAGGGGTGCACGGCGCTGCCATGATGCACCACGTTCCTTAGAAAGGCGGATTATCCCACAGGGCCTGCAGGTGCAATGCTCCATGTTGTGGCAAAGGCCGCCGCCCTCAAAGACATTCTTGACCTCCAGAATGCCCTTCTTCGTCACAATGGCGACGCAGTAGGTGTCTTCATTGACCGATGACACCCACTTGAGCTTTGTCCCAATGGGGTACACCTCTGACTTCTGCTGAGCGTTTATAAGCTCAGCATTCAGCTTCGTAATCTGCGTCTCCAAGTCCAAGATCATTGAGTTGTAGGCGTTCAGCTGGAGGCTTAGCGACTCACGGGCATTCACGAGGGCGGACTTCTTGGCGGAAATGAGCGACTCAATGGAGGCGACAGACATCTTTGTATATGTTTGGTGTGGTAATAAAAATACTGAGAGGGTATCCCGCATTCAAATTTTTTTCATTACTAGCCGTTACAAGGTCTTTAGAAGAGGTGTGAGAGGTCAATGTAAAGCCCGTGCCATTCCGCCATGAGCTGAGGCTTCCCATTTGCGAAGGTTCCGAAGCTGTCAAAGAATGGCGCGGAGATGTGCGCATTTTCGCAGTAGATGTTCCCGTAGCGAATGTTGTGCTTGTAGGTGATCTCGTACTGCCGGTCCTTCGTCGTCAGTACAAACTTCGCCCCAGGAAAGCGCTTCTCAAGCTCCTCTAGGCGACCCCCATCCGTGAGCATCGTCAGTGGCTTCATACTGAGCTCCGTGATAGCCTCATCAGAGTAGTCTGCGAGGTGAAAGCTTTGGTTGGAAGCCTCAGCCTCTTCATTCTGCATCTGAATGTAGGCGTCATACTCCCTCTCTTCTGCCGCGTGAAGCTTCATATAGAGCACCTTTAGATTAATCTCGGCGTCGCGAATCTTATTCTTAATCTCGGTGACCTGTGCGGTGTAGTAAAAGGGGTTCGTCATCATTTTTGTAGTAATAAAAAAGGCCACTCGCTCTTCAATTTTACCGCCATGTAACGCCAAAAGAAAAACGATGTCGTCCTACCCAAAGGGTGCTGAGCGTGTACAGTATCGCCGGACTAGTCGTCTTCTTTTTTATGGGTTTTAGTTTTTTTGGGGGGGGGTTGGGGGATTACCAGTCGCTCGGACCGGCGGCGCGCGCCTTCTTTGCAGGGCCCTTCTGGCTCAGGCCCTCAAAGCGGTTCTCTGACTTGGGCGCCGCGGGCCGCCAGCGGTCGCGCGTGACAGGCAGCACATTCCACTCAGACTTCCACTCAGGCTGGTTCTGGTGAACGTACTCGCACTTGTGCGGCGCGCGGAACTCGCCTTTGGCGTCAGTGTACTCGTGGCCCCAGCACTCAGAGCAGGGCTTGTTGCTAAAGCAGCCGTCCTTGCCGTCGATTGCGTAAAGCCACTTGCACGGCGCGAGGATGAGCTTCTTTGGCGGCGGCGCCGCGCCGCGCACAGCCTTGGGAGCTTTGAGCGACTGGCGGAAAGCCAGCTCCTGCGAGTACTGCGCCTGGCGGAGCGCCTCAGCCGCAATGGCACGCTGCTTCTCGCGCGCGGCCTCGGCCTCGAGGCGCTTTCGCGTCTCCTCGACCGTCTCGCGGGCGCGCTCCTCAGCATAGAGCGACTCATTCCAGCAGCCCCATGATCCGTGCATGAGGGTGGTGTAGTCGTCGACGCACTGCTTGGAGCGAAAGAGGGGGTGCTGCCGGCAGTTGATGCCGGTGCACGAAGTGGCGGGGTGCCACATGTTGACCGTAAAGTTATTCTCGCGGTCGGCGAGGCACAGGTTGCTGATTGCCCGGTGGCGCTCCTCGAGGGAGCGCGGCGGGTTTGAGATCGTAAACATTTTGGATGCTTTTGCCGAGATTGTGTGCGTGTGTCTCGGCAGACGCTTTTTGGGGGCAGCCGGCTTCGAATTTTTTTTGGAATCGAAGCGGCTTTGGCGGCTTTGGCAAAGCCTTGATGGGGATGGCAAAGCCTTGGCAGGCCTTTGGCAAATCCTTGGCAGGCCTTTGGCAAAGCCTTGGTAGCCTTTGGCAAAGCCTTGGCAGGCCTTTGGCAAAGCCTTGGTGGGCCTTTGGTAAAGCCTTGGTGGGCCTTTAGCAAAGCCTTGGTAGCCTTTAGCAAAGCCTTGGCAGTCCTTTGGCAAAGCCTTACTAAAACCTTGGCAGCCCTTTGGTAATGCTTTGACACCCCCTTAGCAAAGCTTTACCAAAGCTTTGCCAAAGGCCCGCTAAAGCTTTGACACCCCTTCACAAAGGCTTTGTCAAAGGCCCGCTAAAGCTTTGTCAAAGGCCCGCTAAAGCTTTGCCAAAGGCCCGCTAAAGCTTTGCCAAAGGCCCGCTAAAGCTTTGCCAAAGGCCCGCTAAAGCTTTGACCCTTTCACAAAAGCCTTGTCAAAGCTTTGACAAAAGCGGTAAAAGTCAGTCGACGCCCCTTCGATTTCAAAAAAAAATTCGAAGCCACTTTTCCCCTCAACCATCGATACGGTTAATACTAGCAAACAGTAATCCAGCAATCAAAATGAGCTCTGCCATCATCGCCCCCGAGTCGCTCCTTCGCACCATCGCCTCGCTCCAGTCGGAGCTGGCCGCCCTTCAGTCCGCCCTCGGCGTCGAGGGCGTCGTCATTGCACCCGCAAAGGGCGCGAAGGCGAAGAAGGTGAAGGACCCCAACGCGGAGCCAAAGGAGCCCAATGTGTGGATCAAGTTCACGCAGCGCGTCGGCGCCCTCATCAAGGAGGCGAACCCTGACAACAAGGCGCCCGCGACCATCGGCAAGCAGTTCTGCTCTTTCCTCAAGGAGCAGAAGCCCTATGACAAGTGGGCCGACGCTGACATCCTCGACGCTTTCACCAGCTGGTCGCCGCCCGAGCAGTCTAAGATGGAGCTCGCAGGTAAGACGAAGAAGGCCTCCAGCTCGGCCTCGGAGTCTGGCTCTGTCAGTGACGCCACGGAGCGCAAGAAGCGCGCGCCGCTCAGCGACGAGGCAAAGGCCGCGCGAAAGGAGAAGATGGCCGCGACAAAGGCTGCGAAGGAGGCCGCCGCCGCGCCCGAGGTCGAAAAGCCCATCGAGGACATCGTCGCGCCTGCGCCGGCACCGGCAAAGGCCGCCTTCAAGCCCAAGGTCGTGGCAAAGCCCTCCTACACCATGGAGCAGCTCATCGACCTCGACGGCTTTGAGTTCGAGGGTGTCTCCTACGGGCGCAACTGCCGCGGCGATGTCGTCAACGAGGACGGCTCCTACTTCGGCCACTGGAACGGAAAGACGGTGACGAAGGGTGCCGCGCCGGCCGATTGGGCTGCCATCCAGGCCGCGATGTAAAGCGACCAACCCCCAAAACCAAATACAAAAAAGAGGCGCAAGCCCACCTCTTTTTTGTTTCGTTCAATTCTAAAATAAAATCGACACAGTCCGCTACCCTTGGTGATACTATCACATCGAATCAAATGGAGGATTATGAAAAGCGCCGCAAGAAGAAGGATAAGGCAAAGGAAAAGGCGGGGCAGTACTCTACAAAGCATGTGCGTATTCAGATCGCTTTGGCTGAAAAGGTTGCAATGAAAAAGTAAATTTGAAGTCAGCCCCTTTATTTTTATTGAGTACCATACAACACGACAAAGATGAACGCCTCTATCAAGTCATCAAGCAATACCTTTTCGAAGCTGCCCTATGACACAAAGCTTCTCATTGCTGAGTTCCTGCCGAATACACACGTCTTCAATGATGTGCTTCGGCGTGACGAGCGCGTCTATAAGAAGTTTCCCAAGGACTATGCGCTCAAACACGCAATCATCGCCAAGCGGATTCACTACGAGACCATCGCTACGCGCCTTAACCAGTTGTTGGGCTGCCTCACACTCGGTCCGCGTATCGTGCGCGCTCAGAAGGACCTCAAGAAGCTCTTCACCTTCTTTCTAGACCCCTCAACCGCAATCATCTTTACGCACCAGCTATCCGTCAAGATTCAGATGGCCCACATGGTAGAACAGTGGATGGAGGAAGACCAAGAGCTATATGATTACATGACGGATGAGGAGACGCGTGAGATGATTGCCCTTGCAAGGAAGACGCGTGACTACATTAAGGCTATCCCCAATGGGCGCCGCGTCACAACCTTCGACCACCAGTGTGTGTTCTAATGCATTCAAAAAAATTGAATGGGTCGCAACCCTATTTTTATTATACACAATGGAGGAAATTTACTTAAAGATTCAAATGACCGAGGAATACCTTTGCGATCTTCGCCTCGCACTTGAGACGGCAGAGAAGACTTATGTGGCATACGGGGTGGTAGCAGGCAGACCATGGAGACCATCTGATGTTGTTGCCCTCACCAGCCCATTCCTGGATTCTGCCCTTGCTTCTGCGAAGGCAGCAGCCATATCTGGTGGGGCGAGTCCGCGGCGCGCACGAGGTTTCGGGCGGCGGTGAGTTGAGTGTGACGCCTGATAAGATTCGCAAAGTCTAAGGAGCTCTGTAACGGCTAGTACTTAACTTTAGTACTAGCCGTTACAGACGAACTTTTTTAAATTTAACGGCGATGCCATACTCTATCACTACTACCAATGTCGTTTATCGACACCGTATCATCAAACGGGGCAGGTATTATTATTAGCGATGAAGAGGGAAATGTATTACTCGTAAGAGGTTCTGGAGGGGGCAAGTGGTCGTTTCCAAAGGGTCAAAGCGAGAGCCACGACACCGATCATCTTTCAACTGCCATTCGTGAAGTCTATGAGGAAACGGGTCTGCGCTTTAATAGAGATTATGATCTCTTAAGTGATAGCTCATTCACATGCTTTGATAGGACATACTTCTTTGCTATCATGCGGCGAGGTTCAGAGCAAAATATTCGCATTCATCCGAAAGAGATTAGTGACTATAGGTGGATGAATCCGCGGAAATCGTGTCACTACTGGGCTGAGTTAAATACGGGAGTGCGCGCTTTTATCAAACGAGAGCAACAGTGTTGAAAAAATTTGAATAGAGTTGGCGTGCTATATTTTTTACACCATAATGCCTTCGTCTCTTTCATCGCTAAAGCAGGCGAGCAAGCGCTCACGGGCTCTGCCAGAGCAGGAGACCGAGTCCGAGCACCCCTTTTACAAGTACATCAGCCCCATTTATAGCCCCGATGAGGAAGAAGTTCTTCAGACTATGCGGCTCGAGGCTGAGACCTATAGTAAGTATGCTAGGTCCGAATGGATGGTCGAGCTTCTTAATGAGGAGAAGACCATCAGCACTTCAGCCCTCGAGAGTTGTACTGATCCTTATGAGGCTACTATCGAGCATTGGCAGGTAGCGATTGATGCTGGCAAGCTGCTAAAGGAGCGCGTACTGCTAGAGAGCCATGCAACGAGCCTCGCGTACTCACTCACAGAGTATGGTCTCATAAGGATGTCATCCGCGCACCATTACATTGGCGGTGCGATGAATCCGAGCCAGAGCTATAAGCAGAATATCTTTCGGCTCAAGGAGATCATCAGCGAGTTTGAATCAGCTATCCGCGAGAGGCGGCAAGTTTGCATGTGTAAGGAAAAGCCGTGCTGCTGTGTTTAATATTAAAGGCTACAAAAAATAAAATCGAGGACGCACCCCTCCATATTTTCTATTACAACACATAAATGGAGCCCTCTTATGATGCCCTAAAGCTAGAGCTCGCCCGCCTCCAGAAGGAGAATGCAGAGCTAAAGAAGGTCGTTGGTGCGCCGGCCACTGGCCCCCTTGGCCTTATCCAGTCTATTGGCAACACGCTTCTTGATCGCCAGAACAGCTCTAACGAGTGGCATGGCGCCGCTCTCGAGTCTATCAATGACTTGAAGCCCGACTATGCTGGAAAGGTTGGTGAGTTCCTCATACAACAGCTTTGTGTAACTGGCACGGTCAAGTGCGAATATGATGAGGATAAGAACTCAAAGGATGGTACCTATGATATCAAAATCAATGACAAGAAGGTTGAGATTAAGACGGCGCGGCTTGGCGTGCAGGGTGCCTTTCAGCATGAGACGCTAAAGGCGGATGGCTACGACTACCTTCTCTTTGTTGATATCACACCCGATTACTTCTATGTTACAGTGCTCCCTCGCTTTGATATGAAGCAGCGCCACCCTGTCATTGGTCGCACGCCGCACCCGCGTAAGGGCACGAGTGATGTCTTCAAGTTCGATTTCGGTGAGACGAATCTGAAGCGGTCTATTGAGGCAGGCTCTTCTATGAAGGTTGATGCGGATACCACGGTAGAGTCTGTAGTGGCCTTCCTCGTGGCAAAGTGCAGTTAGACACGCCAATAAAAATTTAAAGATGTCTCTCTTATTTTTATTAGTGTACCGAAAATGATTCCTAATAGCGTTGAGCGCCAGGCAATGATTGCTGAGTTTAATAAGATTATCCTTAAACTTGTGAATAAGTGGGCGAGCTTTCGCCGGTCGCGTATACAGTTGATTACTACAGGGTACGCCGAGTCGCAGCATCGTAACCTCAAGAGTCTGGATGATACAGTGGCAAAGACTGAAACGGAACTTCACGAGGCTCTCAAACTTATCGATCATTATACGGCCTTTGTTAGATTCCTTGATGTTGCAGAGGCTAAGGGGCTTTCAGACGAGACTATTCAGAGTGTTATCAATTCTGCACCGATGCCAAATAATGATGATAAGATCTGGTGGAAAGGTGAGTCAACTGGAGAGGCTCTTTATTACAAGGATCTTACTGGCATTCTTCTTGAAAATGATCCATAACAAAATTTGAGGCCGTGTGTGCCGTGATTTTTTAGTATCAGATAGTCTTCAAGATGCCTTTCTCTATCAAGGAGTATATTGAGACTACGAAGTCCGCGATCATCAAGGCACAGAAGTCGCGTAGCTATTACATTGATTACTATAGCAATATGATTGCAAGTATGGAGAAGGATCTCCAAGACATCCGTGTAGAGCTAGGTACTAAGTGGCCTAAGCGACCCAACTCGACGAAACTCAAGTGGGTTCTGAATGGTAAGAACTACCGTGTTGCGATTGTCACCAAGCGGGGTATTCTGGAAGTCAAGGCTGTAATCGACGGGCGCAACTACTGCCATGACTTTAGTTCTTGCAAATGTAATCCCTGTGAGGAGATTCGTCTTTCAAAGCGCCTCGGCGTGGAGAATCCGCCGTGGCAGCGCAGCGCACCGCTTATTAAGCGATTCTTTGAGACGGAGGCGGCCTGGCGTGACTCACTGCCTCATGGTGGTACGGTGACGATTACATAAGGCTAGAAGTATTAGCTTCTCGTTCTAGCCGTTACATGGCGGCATTTTTTACAAATAGCCTAAATAAAATTCGAAGGAATCGTTATACTATATATAACTACACAATGTCAGTTCCGTGGGTCACAATTAATGAGACAGGCTACACTTTTATGTTACCACGAAATGGCACAGCCTCTGTTATTAACTTTGCAAATCACACCGTATCAGTCTGCCGTTTGAAGCCCGATGAACTAACTGTGTTAGATCGCTTTCAGATTCAGGGTGGACCAACAGAGGATGGATACTTCTATTTCATCCACGCTCAACCGCCTGATGGTGCCCTCGCCACTATTATTCAACTATCAAAGGACGAGGCAGATATTGTATTTCCTAACTTTCGTAGAGAGGAGGGCATGTATTATATGGGAAACTAGTATAATATCACAGTTGCCGAGTTGAAAAAATGGATCCTATGACCCTTTAAAGATGAAGTCACTTCATTTGATATTCTAAAATTAGGACTCGCGCCAAGCAAATAAGATCAAGAAAAAATTTGATATCTATTTTTTACCTTATTAAGGTATCAAAATGCCTACTATCTGGATCCACCGCTCTCAGGCTGCTGATATTCTCGTTGACTTCGAGAGTATTATTGATGCCTACAGTTTCGCAATCCGCCATATTCAGGAAGTCGTGCCCTATAATTATATGATTGAAACCACTCTTCAGGATGTCCTCAACCATACTGAGTTGCCAGAGCAGGGAATCGATATTATCCATTCAGCCAACTTTCAGACTGCAATCATTCCAATCTCTGTTACACCAGACCCCAGTTGGAATACTGATGGCTTTGTTAAGGTCAGTCAAGAGGAGGCCATGCTTCTCGGTTCTGATAAGAATCCAGAGGGTTTTATTCCTTATGAGTCTGAGCGCGTCTGGATGAAGGAGACTCGTACGATGGCGGAGCTTGACGCAGAGCTTGACAACTATATGTTTAACTGGAGGCAAATCAGCTCGGCCGCAGCTGAGAACTGATTCACGAAAAAATTTGAGGTGGAGCAGGTCCCCTTATATTTTTTACGAAACCAAATGGCAAACCTTATCATCTCGCTCTTAGCTGTATCAGGCATAATCTATCTTGGGATGCAGACATTTATGAATGAGCCGCATCAGGCAAGTCCCTGTGAGCTGCGATACTACATTATGTGCCCTATGTGTAATCGCGTAGAGCAGCCTATCGATCATTACGGACACTGTTCTGATTTGTGTGTCAGTATCTTTAATGAAGTGGCAAATGATGAGTAACGGCTAGTACTGAAGTGACTTTAGCTTCTCGTTCTAGCCATCAAAGCCATGTAACGGCCGCGGCCCAGAGTCTATAAGAGAAATACAGAATACAGCTAGAATGGCTACTCCCTCTCTCAACATAGATGACTTTCTTAAAAATATTCATCTTTTTTCTGGTGTAGTCTCAACACAGGCTGAGATTGTTATAACCCGTTATAATGAACCCTTAGAGTGGACGAAGGATATCGCCCATCTCTGTACGGTCTATAATAAGGGCGATTCTCCACTGCCTAGTTATCCCTTTAATAAAGTTATTAATGTTCCAAACAGGGGATATGGTATTGAAACTGTTCTTCGCCATATTATTTTAAATTACAACTCTCTTGCCCTGATGACATTCTTTTGCCAAGGTCGGATCTTAGATAGATCCGATCAGCCCCTATATCCTATAGATTGGTATTTACTAAACGGAGTTGGAACTGACTTTAGAGGTGTTGAAGATACATTAGATGATAGTCCCAACTTTAGAATAGCTGAAAAAGTGGTCGATAATGAAATTGCTCGTACTGTCGCAGAAAGATCTTTTGGAAAATTTCGAAAGGATCTCGTTGGAATACCCTATAGACAGGGGATTGATAAGTGGGTTAAGGGTGATTGGTTTTCTATAGGGCGTGATAGGATTCGGATGAAACCTCTTGAATATTACATGGGGCTTTATACGCGTTGCCAATTTCAGCGTGGAATCGTTATAGAAGAGATGTGGTATTTAGAGAGATCCTTTCATTCTATTTTTAATCGGCCACTTGATCCATTTTTCAAGTTTATCCCACCGGTCCAAAGACAAAAAGAGCTTTTAGACTATTTACAGCAGGATTAACTTGGGGCGGCGCCTGACATGGAAAATAAATTTGAAGGATCCTATTGGTAAACTAATATTATAGAAAGATGTCTGCTAATAGTGTCCTCGAGCTCCTTCGCAATGTGCGCGAGCTGGTTGGTGAGAAGGTCTTCAATGAGTCTGTGACTGCCCTCGGCGCAACTCCTTCGACTACTCCTGGTGCGCCGCCAAAGAAGGAGCGCAAGCAGAACAAGGTTGATCCCGAGAAGTCAGCAAAGCGCAGCGAGGAGATGGGCTCGCTCCAGAACTTTATCAAGACGGTTCGTGCCGAGCAGCCGGCTGAGACGCCCTATAAGGATATCCAGAAGCTGGCGGGCGAGCGCTGGAAGACGATGGACACCTTGGCTCGGGCGCAGTACAAGCCAAAGACGCCTGAGCTAGTTGTCCCTGCTGACAGTGCGCCGGCGCCCGTGCCGGCTCCTGCAAAGGTTGTTAAGAAGGCTGTGAAGTCTACCAAGGAGGCCTAATATGCTACATAGCATAAAAATAGAAAAATAAAAGACAGACGCCGATTTTTTATTGAGCTTGATCTTGGTGGTAAATTTGAGGGCTGGTGTGGCGTTATGATAAGTATAAACAGAAAATGTCTCTCCCCTTTGTCGAGTTTGCCTTTACTTTCAAGGTTCCTTCGTCAAATGAGGAGCGCCAGCATGTACTCTATATTCGGCGCATTGATGGTGAGAATTATGAGTGGATCTTCCACAACTCCGATGATGCAAAGCTAATGAATCTTGATACGGCTGGTGTTTACACAAATCTGCGTAAGCTCTTTGGTCTCCTCTATTGGGATTCGTATCCTTATACGCATTTCCGAGTCGTATTCTCAGCCTTCCCTTCGACATATGTTACGATGAATAATGCACTTGTTGCTCTGCCATACATTGAGGATGTTATGCAAAGTGTCTTCAATAGTTGGCCTCGTACGATTACGAGCCAGGATGCCAACCAGCGTATGAATGTTGTGGATGATGATCTGGGGCGCGATGTTCCTGTGAGCTGGACGACGAAGGAGGACTACGAGGATGAGGATGAGGATGAGGATGAGGACGATGAGGAGGATGAGGATGAGGATGAGGATGACGATGAGGATGAGGATGAGGATGAGGATGAGGATGAGGATGAGGATGAGAATGAGGAGGATGAGGAGGGCGATGAGGATGATGACGGCGATGAGGACGAGGATGCAGACGACGAGGAGGACCAGTACGCCGATATGCCTCCCCTAGTTTCGCAGTCTACCGGCGCACGCGTCAACTGCCCCTGCACGCCGACTCGCACGAATGCAAAGGCGGTATGCCCTGGTGCGCCCAAGCGTCAGACTGCAGAGAATACTATTATCGACTCCACGGGCCCCTGCCAGAATACTCGCTCGGCCAAGCGCTATAAGGTAGATGATACGCCTCCGCTCGTTCTGCCGCGCTCTGTTGGCAAGTACAGTTACTTTGAGTAACGGCTAGTACTGAAGTTAAGTACTCCCCATGGATAAGGCCACCTTGTGGCCTTATGTCATTGGAGTTACTTTAACTTCTCGTTCTAGCCATCAGAGCCATGTACTTAATTTAAGTACATGGCGGTAACGGCTAGATTAACGGCTGAGCTGAAGCCTATTTTTTCATAAAAAATTTGAACCATAAGCTCCTATAATTGTAGGTATCTACTACAATGAATCGCACATTCTCTTACAACTTCACAGTGATGATTAAGGATCTTATTAGTCTTCTTATAGACGATAAGGGTCCAATCCTTCCTACCTATGAGCGAAATACAAAGCCAACTTTTGAGATTCCGCTCGATCAGATTGTTGTGACACCTGAAAGTTCACCAAATAAATTTGAAGGTCACAGTATTAACTAACCGGTTATACTGAAGATGGACTATTTGTATATCGCCGATTTTATCTCAAATGCTGAGTACCTTCTCAAGATTAATGCGCGAAAGCGCCATGAGCTTGTCATGAAGGCTGCCTGGTCGGTAGAGGATGAGGAGTATGCAGATGAACTTGATTATGAGCGTGAGGAGCTTCTTGAGGATATCATTGAGGCCCGTGATGCACTTTCACAGTGTGACTAGACTCCTGTCTTTATAAAAACAGAGGTCTATTCATTTTTTATTAGCGCTATTTACTTAACTTCAGTGCTAGCTATTATAGTTTACTTATAATGTGCGGCTGTATGTGAGCACATAGTGTTATAATGATAATTATTAGCGTACATACATATAATTTTAGGTGTCTTTTATCAGCTGAAACATATAGTATAGCCTCTTCAATAAGTATCCAAATACTTACCCACCACATAATAATGATAATACTTACACCAAGAGTGCCTGGCACAACTGCACTATCATTATGAAACATACCGATACCTAAGATGTCTTGAGAATTTGCGTTTGCCGGGTCAGAGCCAATGGTTAGAGGTAGTTCGTGAATTGGGGAGTTGGAAGATCCCGTCGAATATGTTTTGAAAATTTATAGGTGAGAGGATGGAAGATGGATCCTAGAATTCCAGACCACGAAATTGGATACTTTGTATCCTTTCCGTGTTCCCCATCTCTGGAATGTTTTGCCGGATGTTTTTTCAATTCTGAAAGATGTTTATCTAATTCTGAATTCACTTGATCCGTCCAGGCCTTCGTGAATTTCGTTCCAGGTTTAAAAATGTACGCCCCGTTTCCAATTAACTTTTTGTAATTCTTTTTCATCTTCTCCGTAAGTCCCTCATCTCCAATTGCCGGTGCCACACCATTTGCATCGCCCTCCTGGTAGCCAATCGCCCATAATTCAGGATCCTCTCTCAATTCATCAAAATAGGGTTTCCACGACACTGTAGTAGTCTTAATATCAGTGTAGCCGCCACCATAATGATGCATAAAATACCCTCTAGCATAGTCACATTTATGCGTTCCAGATAGGTATTGATATGCTTCATGAAATGGTGCAGAGTCTTTGATGTATTTTTGAAGTGTATGGTCCGTCACCAATTCAACCTCAACTCCAATTATATCCTTTATACTTTTAAGACATTGTGATCTTTGCTCGCTCATTGGTACAGTTCCAAGCCAAAAGCACCAGACCTTTTCAGGAAGATTTGCACCACCACCATCTTGGGCTATATAGGCATTCTTATAATTTACAGTAGAACCTATAATATTACTATGACTTTTGCCCTGAATCATAAGGGGTGGCATAACGATAAACCAATTATCAACCTCTTGCAGTTTAGTATAAGTTATATTTACCGCAATATTATGCATCTTATCATTCTTATGCTGGTCCGGATCATATGTATTTAATTTATCTTTAATACTTTGAATCATTTTATCATAATAGTGACTTTTAACAATATAGCAACTGGTACTATATGCGAATTTCAAACGGTATGTTTTCTTGTCGTAACTCGGATAGGTTCCGCCAAGCATTAAAACATCAAAATCCTTTTTTATTAGCATTTTAAATACTGGATATGCCTTACTAACATTCCCCCAAATTGCATCATCCTCTAGAATTAGAACCTGCGGCAAATTATTAGCCTTGGCATATTCGAGTGCTTTTATATGACTCATAGCACAACTGTAAACAGCACCCTTAGGATCTTTAATGGCAGAAATACGAGTAATAATATTAGGGTTAAATACTGAAAGTTCCTTCTCAATACGATTTTTACGATCTACACGATAATCTAGATTAATATACAATACATGCTTGATGTACTTATTAATTTCAAAAGGAGGATATGCTATCTTTTTATTTTTATGGGTTTTATTGGCGTTAACCATCCTATTTATATCATATAAAGAATAGCCGAACCATAGTATAGATGAAAACTCATCGAGTTTATAAAAATAGAAGATCTATAACACGAAAACAGAATAATATACGAAATAAGGAGGTAAAACAAAGAACTGCCTTTGTGCTATATGGGCGGATTGATGGATACGAGCATGTTATAGAGAATCTTGTCGCCTTAAAGAAAAAATATAATGCAGACTTCTTTTGTTCCTTGAATAAGGAAACAAAGACCTCGTATCACCAGAAACTTTATGATAGTCTTGGGATGAAATCCGAACAATATCATAATGAGAAGACGCCTACTGCACCTGATTATGTGCTATACATGGGCGATCGTACACCTCCGGAATATCAATTTATGTATTCGGCCTTTTATCAGCAAAAGAGGGCCTTTGAACTTTTAGAGGAATATGAGAAGAAACATAGGCTGCGCTATAATTGTGTAGTAGTGTATCGGGCTGATATAGAGGCTCGCGAAACTCTCAATATAGATGAATTAAAAGATAATACAATTTATATACCCGATGGAGATAATTGGGGCGGTGTTTCTGCTCTTTTTGCATATGGAAAGCGTGATGTTATGAAGATATATACAGGATTATTTGACTCTCTAGAGGCACTCTGTGCGAAGGGGGTTCAGGAGCCGAAATTGGGATCCTATAAGGAGGTGGGAGTGAATCACGAATTCTTAATTATGCTTCATATGAAAGAAAACAATATTGAAATTAAGAGATTCAATCATGATTTCAATTTACATCCTGGGCGCCATGTAAAACTTCCAGAATATCTGACACCATAACAGATGAGAACTCGTAGGAGTTCTAATAAAAATAGAACAAGGCGGCAAAGGGGTGGTAATAAGATGCCCTTCGTATCACATAATGGCAAATATATAAGTGGAGAGGCATTCAAGGAGGCTTGTAAATACAATTATGATGACCGCTATCCTCTTATACCTTTTGATGATAAACTAGAAGAGAATGATCTTGTTTTTATTAAACAGTATGATATTCATAAGCTAGAATCACATCCTCCATCAAAGAAGGTTCGTCTTATCGTTCATAATACGGATGAAACATTTGATGATTCTCTATTGGAGCGTGTTAGTAAATTCACAAATAGGGTTTATGCAGTAAATTCATCTACAAGGGATGCAATTCAAATCCCTCTAGGATTTCGAGATGATATGTATACACCTCATAAGGTCTTGAATGAAATTTATTCAGATCCTCAACCAAAAAGAGATATTCTTTGCCTCTTGAATTTCTCAATATATGGTGATGAAAATGGTGAGCGTGCTAAAGCTCATAAAGCATTTGAGAACCATGAATGGGTCACACTTGATACAAATAATACTCCTGGATTACATACAGATCATTCAAATCCAGAAACAATTCGTCTTCGTAAGGAATTTTATAGTAAATTGAGGCGAACAAAATTCGTAATTTGCCCGTTTGGAACTGGAAAAGATACACATCGAGTATATGAAGCTCTATTTTTTGGCTGTATTCCAATTATTAAGACATCCTTTCTTGATGACATGTATCGTACACTAGGAGGCTGTTGGATAGTGAACGATTGGTCTGATGTGACTGAGGCAAAATGTAAAAATAGTTGGGAATCTTCAAAAATAAATATAAAAGCTACAGACATTAATTGGTGGTTACAGAAAACAGTTGGTGGAACTGCTTGGGAACTCGTAGTTAATCGTTCTGGAAAGTTAATAGTTGATCATACTGCCGGTTTTTTTAGTACATGTTCTGTTCTATTAGATAATATTATACAATATTTTAATAAATATAAAAAACTTCCAAAGAGTATTGATACATCATCTCTTTTTAATAAATATAAAAATAACCCTAATACAAATACTGTAAAAACATATTTTAATACAAATAATGAGCTAGATATAAAATATACAAAAGAGATTCTATATACACATAGAAAACAGTTTGAAAACTATAAAGATATTGACTATAAATCAATATTACCCTTTATTAAAAAATATTTTAATCCATCTGATAAAGTAAAGGATATTCTGTGTAATTTAAAAAAGAAATATAAAGAAAATATAAATAATAATATATGTAGTGTGTACTATAGGGGTAATGATAAGGTTGGAGAAACTAAAATAGCATCCTATGATGATATCAAGAATAAGGCATTAGAATTACAAAAAACAAATCCATCGATTCGATTTTTTATAGAGAGTGATGAGAAGGAGTTTATTGATGAAATGCTAAAGACCTTTCCTAATTTATTCTATTTTAAAGATGATATAATAGATACAGATAAATCATATACATCAATTAATTTAGTAAAAGATGATAAAGAGAAAATATTCGAGTTTTCTAAAAAGTTTTTAGCAATTGTTCTCTTTATGTCAGAGTCTAAACAAATAATATGTAGCACTGGAAATGTCTCTATTTGGATAATGTTATTTAGAGGGCATGCAAATAATACTCATCAGTATTTAAATGGTAAATGGTTATAATAGCGGTAATCAACATTATATATAAAATCAGCAATGGCTACCGTCAAGTACTTAAATTAATTAGTTGACAGTATTATAAATAACTAGATTTTAAATATCAATACATTTCCATCTTGATGGCAATGATAATGCATCAGCAGAATGATTCATACAAAATTTTGAAGGATATATAATAGTTGAATTTTTATTCTTTTCTGGTCCTAACATTACACCCCATAAACTAAAAGTCGAGTGTGAAATTATTGCACCTTCAGTACACTGGCTCATTAAATATAGTGTATTAACTTCATCATCACATCTCATGATAATATATTTATCATTTTTTAGCCATTCAGTTTCTTCACACCATTTTATATCATTTGAGAATATATATACGTGCTTAATATTAAGATCCCTATTTAATTCTTTTAATGCATTTTGATAATACGAATCTGGTAGAATTGTATGATAAATTGCGTAATCACCCCGTCTAATATGCATAAAAGCTGAATTATTTAATACTCGTATTCTATAATAGTCATCTGGTTTAAGATTTATTAAACCAGATACATTTTCTACTGACACATTATTAGAGTTTCTTATATATTTTTTAAAGTAATTTGACATAACTTTACGAATAATTGGAACTGCTGTCTGAATGCTTTTATAATTTTGAAAAGTAAACCCATCTTTTCCACCTAATGCATTATCCCCATCTGATAACTTTACCATTTTTGTAGACCATTCACCATATGGCACTTTAAGATCTGTCAGTATATCTTTAGCAGATTTAATACGAGATTTATACTTATCTGGATCAATAATTTTTATATATTTAAATATATCTTTTGCATAATCAATATCGGAGTGTGGTTTTCCATAGTTATCATATACGCATATGGGAATATTAAACTTATTTTTAATAATAAGTGATGTTGCATAAATAAATAGTTGATTTCCTAGACCGCCTTGTAGCTGTACGAATAAACATCTATCATTTTTATTATGCCGTAATTTATGTGTTTTATTTGACATCTTACTACTTAGTGATAAATTAAAATATCGCTATGTACTTATTAAGTAGATGGCTTTGATGGATAGAATAAGAAGTTAAGTACTAGCCTTTACAGATAAAGAATTTACTTAATCTCCTCTGCAGAGAAGTTTATCTAGGAAGCTGGGTTGCTTTTTCTTTGGAATTAGGCGATTTGCCCATTCGACCTTCATACGCATTCTGAACTGTGCAAAGTCCATATCTGAATCTGGTTCATACTGCTGCTCTTTTCCGTCATCATCTATATAGTCAAAATAGTCATAGTGATTCGTATCAGCCTGTTCGTACATGTAACATTGTATAGTGATACAGGTTGCAGTATTTTCTGGGAGATTTTTAAGTTGGTGGATCTGATTGAGTGTCTGGCTGATCCAGGTGATTTGCCCCTTTTGAAAGGTATTAATTGCAAAGGGCGGTACGCCTTGCTTAGACGAGCACAAATATGGGAACTGACTAACATTAATCTCACCATTAAGTACACGAATAATAGCATCGGCTGCACCGTGATTGTGAATAGGGCTATAGTGTCCCACAGGCCATATTTCCATAACATAAGGAACACCAGGGCTTTCACCGTTGTTCTGACCCAGAGTAATACGAAGATATGTCTCTAGGAGATTTGGTTTATCTTTGTTGAATTCTGTACTTTTTGCCTTAAGACGCTCGTAGCACCAGGCTCCAGGCGTCTTAATGCTGTATTCAATTGCCTCTACAAAATCTGGGAAGTCCGGAGTATCGAGCGTGAAATTTTTACCAGATATACAGTCATAAAGCTGTTGGCATTTTAGTGATAGATTTGCTTTAGGTAAATAAGTTCCTAGAGCAATGTCAAGCATACTGATTGAATCTGTGTCAATAACCTCATTTGCAAGTTTGGTTGTTACTGGATCACGGAGGAGTTTAATTGGCTGTAGAGCTGTAGATTCCTCTGCAATTTGAATAGTTGTCATAGATTCCATGAATTGTTTATGTGCCTTGCGCGTTGTATCTTCAGTAAAAACGAAGGTGAATTTATAAATAATTGTTTCAACACGGGCTTCACCAACGCCAAGACGAAAAGTCTGATTTTGGGTATCGAGGCTGAACCAATAGTAAGCACCGGAATTGTTATCTAATCCTGAGGTATTTGTTGAATCAATGTACTGGATAGAGCGACTAAATCTATTTACAGAGACAAAGTGCGATTCCAGAGTGACCTTATATCCATCACTTTTATCAGAATTATATATGTAGAATATGCAGGGCTTTGTATTATCTTTATTAGCAAATAAAAATGTACCTTGACCCTTCACAATTAAGGGTATAGATTGCTCGGTTGAGTTAAGAGATTTTGATAGCGGAGCCTTTAGAGTGATCTCAGTAAATGTCATTTGATAATTACTGAGAATAAATATAGTATGGATTTTTAATGCCTATTTGCGACCCCAGCGTAGGAAGAATGTGACTGTTATACCCTCATATCCTGCATATACACGCCCTAATCTAAGCCCGGTATATGTCTATATAAATAATATCTCATTATCATAGGACAATGTTGAGATATAAAAAGAAACTAACAAAAAAGCGTTTAGGTAGAAATAAAAAGAGGTTTACACGACATATAAATCATAGAGGTGGTAGTGTATCCAATCCGAATGATCTTAAATTTGGTATAATGGCCATTTTTAAGAATGAGGCGATGGGAATCAGAGAATGGGTAGAGCATTATAAATGGCAGGGGGCCGATGAAATACTACTACTAGATAATAACTCTACTGATAATGGAGCCGATCTGATTAAAGGTATACCACATGTAACTGTAGTGAATGCTCCAAAATCACATGCGCAGAAAGAACAATATAATACAATAGGAATGCCTTGGCTAAAAGAGAAAAAGATAGATATTATTGCGATTGTGGATTTAGACGAATTTATGTTCGGCAAGGAAGGAAAAAAACTAAAGGAAAGAGTCTTAGAAGTCTTTACGAGAGAAAACAGGCCTTCTCAGTTTTCTTGCCAATGGACGATGTTTGGTTCATCTGGAATTTCTACTCAACCCGAGAGTATCCGTAAATCTTTTATTTATAGAAAGCGTGATCTAGACCCTAATATAAAGTCTGTTATGTGGGTGAAAGATGTAGAAGAGAATGGATTAAATCTACATGTCTCAAAGGTTAAGGGTGAGACAGTAACCTGTCCTGCAAATATTCAATTAAATCATTATGCCATTCAATCAAAAGAATATTTTGAAAAGGTTAAGATGAAACGCGGAGATGCTTCAAATCCATTGACTGATAAGGTACGCGACTGGAACTATTTTGAAAAATATGATCATAACGATCTTGAAGACAGACAACTACTAAAGATGGTTGAGGCTCAAACTTAGACCAGTATGCATATCCTTTAGGTCTAACGGAAAATAACATTGAAACTTCGTTTTCAATATTGGAGATTTATCTCCAATGTTATTTCTACTAAAAAAGGTCAGAAATAAATTTTCAAGCGGAGAATTCCCGCAGGGAATAAC
>Ga0209189_1000619_pt1 | contig 29030 bp, 31 predicted proteins | sample C_130820_EF_Meta_FD_187308 | JGI IMG/M metagenome (GOLD analysis project Ga0209189, IMG submission 187308) | Freshwater microbial communities from Lake Croche, Canada to study carbon cycling - C_130820_EF_MetaG (SPAdes) (version 3) | ecosystem: Environmental > Aquatic > Freshwater > Lake... | reverse complement strand
ATATAAAAAACAGATATAAAAAGCAAATATAAAAAACAGATATAAAAAGCAAATATAAAAAACAAATATAAAAAACAAATATAAAAAACAAATATAAAAAACAAATATAAAAAACAAATATAAAAAACAAATAAAAAAACAAATAAAAAAACAAATATAAAAAACAAATATAAAAAACAAATATAAAAAACAAATAAAAATAGAGGAAACTCATTTTTTTTTATAAATTGGAACATTTTAATTTATATCCGGTTTAAAAATTAAAATGAGTGTATCTTGTTAATCTGAAACAAGAAACAAGAAAATTAAAGAATTACAAAGTTTAGAAAATCGGAGTTGTAAGTGTCGACAGGTGTAAGTGTCGACAGGTGAAAAAGTATGGATTAAGTTAAATAAATTCGTAAAGATATTAAATAAAATAATTTACAGATATATATTATAAATGTTTTTATTTATAGTTACACTCCTTTTTTGTTCTAGTTATTACGCTACCGAAAATTTACGCGGGTCTGTTTTACAATTAGACAATTATACTCATTACTTACGCGAATTAAAGGAATACTCATACAATATTGTGGATTCTGTCGAGAACGCTATATTGGACGATGACCAATTTATACGTGAATCACACGTAATTCACACTCTTATTGTTGATACTTTAATTGATAAATACGAAACAGAAATAAATTTAGAAAATGAAACCGACCATTGGTTTAAATTTAACGATTTTAAAAATAAATACGGAAAAGAATATAATTCATTCGATGAATTCAATTACAGATTCTTAATTTTCAAAAATAATCTCAGAGACATCATCAAACATAATTTGGAATCCATTCACAATTTTAAAATGAAAATAAATTCATTTACAGATTTATCCCAATACGAATTTCACGATAAATATGTTCTTGGAATTATTAACGATGTCGACACTAATTTAGGAACTTGTAAAACATTTAATTATACTAATAAACATGTCCCCGATGAATTAGATTGGCGTCTTTTTAACGCGGTTACACCAGTAAAAAATCAAGGTCAGTGTGGTAGTTGTTGGTCTTTTTCAGCAACAGGAGCAATCGAAGGTGCCTACGCAATACAAAACCAAATTTTAATTAGTTTTTCAGAAGAACAACTGGTTGATTGCTCCAGACTATACGGAAATAGTGGGTGTAATGGCGGACTCATGGATAGCGCTTTTAAATACACTATGGTTAACGGGTTATGTTCTGAAGACGAGTATCCTTATACTTCTAGTAGCGGAAAAACGACCTATAAGTGTTTAAATTGTGAACCTATTGTTAAAGTTCGCGGGTGTTACGATGTGACTCCAAACAATCAACTCGCATTAAAAGAAGCAGTTTCAATTGGACCTGTTTCGGTTGCGATTGATGCGGATACCCGTTATTTTCAATCATATTCAAGCGGTATTTTGGATTTATCCGACTGTAATACTAATTTAGACCACGGAGTTCTTATTGTTGGTTATGGCGTGGAAAATGACACAAAGTATTGGTTACTTAAGAATAGTTGGGGCGATAGTTGGGGAGAAAAAGGATATTTTAGAATTTTAAGGACGGATTCACAAAACGATTCTGGAATATGCGGCGTAGCAATCCAACCATCCTTCCCATTCGTTTAATACGTTGTTCTCGGTAAAAAAAGGTTTACACCTTTTTATATTTTTTTTAATTTATTATGGTGTATCTTGAGGTGTATCTTCAGGTGTATCTTCGGGTGTATCTTAAGGTGTATCTTGAGGTGTATCTTCAGGTGTATCTTCAGGTGTATCTTCGGGTGTATCTTCAGGTGTATCTTCGGGGTAAAAGGTTTAAAAATCATATTCTAATATGTTTTTTACATCTATTTTTAATTTATTATATAAAACAGTTCTTACGTTTGCTATCACACACTCCTTTTTAAAATCAATATCCATTAGTTTTAACATTAATTTGTTATATATATCGAAATACTTATCATCCGTTTGAATTTTGTGGAGGTTTATCCGCTTCCATTCACACAATTTTATTAATATTTTTTTGTGGAGTTTGTTCAAGAAACATATCATGTCACCTTGTGAAAATTCTATCCAATTGTCAGTATAAATGTAAAAGGTGTTTTTCTTTTCTGAAATACAAACTATTGGTATTCTTTTATGCTTGTCATCTTCATCCGGTTGTTCTAATCGGATATGATCATCAATTATTAAATATATCGTATCTAATAATTTATTATAACGCATATATTCGACGTGTTTTATTTCTACGGTGATTTTATCTATTATTTCGTCAAACGAGTATGTTGTAATTATGTTTGTAGACAACCATTCAATCACATTAAATTTCTTTTTTTCCTTTAAAAGATATTTTTTTAACTCTTTAACGTCTTCCTCTAATTTCGCGTTTTTTAAAACAAGTTCTTTTATGATAGTATTCAGTTGTTTTAATGTATATACGGGTTCGTCATCTTCGCTATTTACAGTTGACCTTTTGTTAAATACCATCTCACACATTATTTGATGCTTTGATAAGGACTTTTCCCTTACATATTGTTTAGTACAATAAATACAAGTTTTTTTTGAATTCATTTTGGGTTATTATTTTATTTACTGATTTTTAAATTTTAAATCAATTTTAATTTATTTATATATATAAATGAGTTATTTTGTTGACGCAAGTAATTGCCCTAGTTTAATATCAATATGCTACAAAGGGGTATGTAAATGTTCGACTTCAGGTTGTCGAGGATGTAGTTTTAATTCGATGTCTAATGACCCCGTAAGTCAATACCAAAAACAACAAGTTATTCAAAATACCGTGCGTGTTGCGTCATCTTTGTATACGATGAATTTAGGGGCGTTGTCAGCATATAGATACCCGAATAATACATTAAAAGTGAATTGGAACCAAATGAGTGACCGTGAAAACCCCAGTTATCAACAAACATATGTTCCCACGCGTGGCGGGTCTGCCGGCGGAAATAGTTTGAAATCAACATTAACCAGTTGTCGACCAGGTGCCCAATCTCCTGGGGGTAAAGGGTGCGATATAAAACACAATTCATATGATAGATACCTTAATAAATTAAAGGGACAAGGACCATTACGACGTGGAACAACAACTGCTTTTCCATTGTATGGTAATAAAAAAACTAAAACTAATATTATTAATAGTTGTAATTGTCCTATTGCGATTAGTTAAGATTTTTATTTTATTTTATTTAGAAACTCCATTTTTTATTATACTATTATATTATGCCTCAACAAATAAAAATGCAACTTATTAATAAAAACGCCGCTTTTAAAAAAATCGCGAATAATTCACAAAATAATCCAGGTGCTATGTTGAAATATTTTAATACCAATATTCTAAACTCACCAATGATTGATATCGTTCATAACTCAAAACCCGGGTGTCGTTCTTGCGGACACTAATTTTTTTATATTCATATATATATATGAATTTACAACAACCATCATACTCTTCTAATCGGTTAGGAAGGTCCACTTTTTTTAAATCATTATACGATACCACAAATTTACCATACAACCAAAAATATAATAATTGTCAAAATGACCTATGTTATACATATAGTAAAAATTATATTTATAAACCACATACCGCATACGGTGCTGTTGGAACCACCGCGTCGTCATATCTTGCGAGACGTCATCGGTTATAATTTCATTATCTAGGGGTTGTCGAGGGGGTTGTCGAGGGAGTTATTTGAGGGGTTGTCGAGGGAGTTATTTGAGGGGATGTTAAAGGAGTTATTTGAGGGGTTGTCGAGGGAGTTATTTGAGGGGATGTTAAAGGAGTTATTTGAGGGGATGTTAAAGGTGTTATCGAGGGAGTTATCGAGGGTGAGGTTAAAGGTGTTAATTGGGGGGTCGTCACTTGTGACATATTATTAACAATTTCTTGTAATAGTTCGGGGTCAAATATACCTCCAAGTGGGTAACCATATGTTCTTAAATATATAGCGTGTTCTTGTAATACTTTAGCAGCTACAATTGTCTGAGGTTCTGGATTAAATAAATTCATCGTTTTAGATAAATTTTCTATATACTCGCGGAGTTTATTCATATTATCCAAAATACAACTACGTTCTTTACATTTTTCTAATTTAGTTTCGGTATTAAGCAATTGTAAATACGTTACGTTTTGTTGTGTTAAACCTTTTAAATATAATTCTAAAATAGCGCGGATTTTTTCATAGTTTGGGTATATTACAGGACTTTTTCTATACGACCATATTAAATTTGTTAAATAGGTTAGTTTACTCGGTTGTAATAATATAAGCACCTCTTGGAAGTTTCCTAAATAATATTCATGAAGCACATTTTTTAAGTAAATTACAGCAGGTGACGTTATTAATATTTGAATGTATTTAAGTTCATCGGATAATATAACCAATGGGTCATTTATTATATTATTCGCAAAAGGAGTTTTTATTATTATATTCGCACTTGAAAAAATAGATTTAGACATATAAATTAATAATAAATTATATTATGGACCAAATTGATTTTAATATTAATAATTACAGTATTCAAAATCTTGAAGACTTTTTTAAATTTTCAACGAAAAATTATACTGAAGATGATATTCAACGAAATATTCAACTAATGAAAACCAAATTATTAAATTGTAAAGAACTAACCAATACTCTTAAAGAAGAAATTAACACTTTTTTAAATAAGTCAAGGATCATTCTTACCTCAAATATAGAAATGAATAGCAAGAACTATAACTTTAATCCAATAAAAAATACAGATATCAATACTGTTTATAATTATAAATACCCGAATGGAATAATAAACCCTGTTGAGAGACAAATACAAACAAAAACTGTATGTATAAATAGTTTATTTCGGGCAAACTTTTTTAAAACCAATAGTTGTTCTTTTGATTATACGTTCCCAACCCCAATTGAAAACGTTATTAATATGAGAGTTGCTTTTGTTGAAATGCCTATTTTTTGGTATTCAATTTCAAAAATTAAAAAAAATAATACATTTACCATTGAGATATTCAATATGGAAATTGCCAATGTTCTTCAACCAAACACAACAAACACCATTGTTATTGAAGATGGTAATTATACAAATACCGCATTAGTAACGTATTTAAATAATTATTTTTTTTATACTAATAACGGACTACAATTTTTGGTTTTTGCGATTAGCGATATAAGCACAAAGACAACATTAAGAGCAAAAACAACAATTGATAATGATACCAACTTATATTACCCGTTCGATGCGGGAACTTATTACTCCCCGAATTTTTATTATACAATTACTTTTAGTAATGTTGAATTCTTTGACGCGAATGACACGACCCCACCCAAAACTACAGTGGATTGTTTAAATATTAAAAAACCGTGTCCAAACTCAACACCACAATGTGATAACAACACGCAAAAATGTTCTACACCATACGCATCCTATTTAGCAAGTTCAGCAAGTATTTTGGGGTTTAAAAATAATAAGTATACGGCAACATATAACAATACTTATTTCGATTACTCAACCGCAACCACATATCACTGTTATTTACAAGGCGAATACGCATATGGAAGAGACCTATTCCAATATTTATTTTTGGAAATAAACGACTATCATAATAATTTTACAACAGACTCCGTCATTTCTATTATAGGTAATAATAATTATGCTGGAAATAACATTCTTGCCGTTATTCCTATCACAGGAAATTCAAACTCGATTATGTTTAATAATTCAAGCGATGGCATTGTTAAGTGTAGAGAATATTTTGGACCCGTGCGTTTAAACAAATTAACAATTCGAATTTTAAGTCAATATGGAACGGTTCTTGATTTAAACGGATACGACTACTTTATAATATTAGAATTACAGCAATTATATACGAATTATAAAACAAATGAATAATTTTATTTTTAACCCGTTACACGAGTTATTTTTTTGTTATATTTTATAATATTTATAAAATATATAAAACCCAAGATGTCTTATGACTATACTGAATATTGGAAATATGTCGGTCCTGCCGGTCCAGAAGGTCCAGCAGGATATGAAGGACCGGATGATTGTTATTACGATGTTCTAGATTGTTCATATACTCCTAATTATCTTGATATTTCCGGAACTCCTCTTAATTTTACTCTTCTATTTTTTGATGAAAACATGTTTCTCGATGTAAGCGGAATCCTTTCCAAATCAGTTTATGACCCATCTTTCAATACATATGACGCTATTGCGAACGTTGATGTTAGTTTTGCTCGTTTTAGAAATATGTTTGCGGTTCAATCCGATTCAAATTTGTTGGTTGATTTATCATATAACACACCATTGGATAACGTTCACTTTATTGTTTATAAAGACGCAATCGAAGAATTTACTCCAAATATCGGAGAAAATAGTGTTGTAAAGTATGGTTCGGTTCAAGCAAAAAGTTCATTAGGTGATGATATACCCCAAAACGTTAAGGATGATTTTATTAGATATTTAGCATACTTGTTATTTAATACACCTTACGCATCCGAATTATTTATTAACCAACAAGAACTGGTTGAATCCGCACAAAGAGCACTTGATTTGGCATGGGACGAATGCAAAACAAAACTAAGGTATGTTGCTACTGACGCAAGTTTTAACCATAATATGCAGTATGACACATCTGGAAATTACTACTACCTTGATGATAGTGCGTTATCTGATGCTTCAGGAAACGGTATTTCTAACATTTGCGGTGAACTTTACAAACAAATCGCATCTCGTGACCCTCAACGATTTAATAGGACTAATACTTTAGAGGTTGCGAACGGCAACCATAATACTTTAGGAGGAATTCAATATTATCTTCCATTAATAATTGGTGATGTTATTACTATTAGAGTCACATTAAACGCAAGTCAATATCAAGACCTATTTGGTCTGACTGTTTCCGAAAGACCCAAGTCATTCGTAACTTCGAATAATAACACATATCTTAAACCCAAAACTTATTTAATCCAAATGCGTTTAGTTTAATGTCTAGTTTTAACATATAAACAATAATTCACACTTTTTAGAATTGTAATTATATTTATTTTTTTTGTATTTTTTTTAATATTAGGATATATTATAATGTCCAACCCTAATACTGTGTATCCAACCCGTGACCCAACTGATCTAGATGCTTCACATAATCCTACTTATTTAAATGTAATAGGTAATCCTCTTAATTTTACCATTCTTGATTTTGACCAACATATGTTTCTTGATTTAAGCGGTGTTATTTACAAATCAGCATATGATCCATCTTTCTCAGCATATGATGCTATTTCTGAAGTTGATGTTAGTCTTGCTCACTTTAGAGAAATATTTGCTATTGAATCAGATTCAAATCAATTGATAGATTTATCATACAACTCCGTCTTAGATAACGTTCACTTTCTAGTGTATCATGATAAAATAAACAACTTTAATCCACATATCGGGTCTAAAAGTGAAGTTGTGGCAGGAACAGTCCAAGAAAGAAGTTCATTAGGCGTGTTAATTCCTCAATACACAAAAATGGATTTTGTTAGATATTTAGCATATCTATTATTTAATACACCTTACGCTGCCGAACTATTTGTTAATGAACAAGAACTTGTTCAATCTGCTGACAGAGCACTTGAAAGTGCATGGGATGAATGCAAAGCAAAACTAAGGTATGTTGCTACTGATGCAAGTTTTAACCATAATATGGAGCGTGACATATCTGGAAATTACTACTACCTTAATGATAGTGCGTTATCTGATGCTTCAGGAAACGGTATTTCAAACATTTGCGGTGAACTTTACAAACAAATCGTATCAAATGACCCTCAACGATTTAACGAAACAAACACATTAGAAGTTGCTAATGAGAATGTTAATGGTTTAGGAGGTAAACAATATTATCTTCCATTCATACTTAATGATATTATTACTATCAGAATCACATTAAACGCAGCACCTACCCAAGACTTATTTAATTTGACTGTTCTCGAAAGACCAGGCGCATTTAAGAATGGAACGGGACCTGAACTTAAACCAAAGGTTTATTTAATTAAAATGAAATTAGTTGAATAAATTATTACATCTTCAACTTTTACTTCTTGTTAAAAATATATAATACATCTTTTATTATATATTTTAGTATTCCATTTAACCTACCATTTAACACAGTATTCTATTTAACCTGCCATATTATGAAAGGATAAATTTTATTATATATATTCTAGGTTTGAGTGGAGGACCTCCAAATGTCTGTTGAGTCAAACACGGATTAATCGTAACACGCACGCAAATTGTATCACCTCTCAATAGTGGCAACGGTTGAGATGTTGTAATGTTTTGTAATGCTTGAAATCTTTCAGGTATTTGTGATATTAATTGTAAATATAATTCTCGACAAATATTATCAGTTGTTGTTGTCGCGTTAGTTAAATATTTAAATCCAGTTGACCCTAATAAATTCATATTATTTCCAGTATCTGATATATTTTTTAATATGTTATACATTTCAAACCAAGCCAATTTTACAGCATTTCCGATTGAATTAAGTAAGGGAACTCTATTTAAAAACAAACTGGTAGCATACTCCGTATTAAACAAACTCTTTGCTAAATATCGCACGTAATCATGGTCTATACATTGATTCGCATAAGGAGATGATAAAATAGTATTACGACCGATTGCTGTGTTATTTGTTACAATCGCGTGTTCTCCGAGAGGATAATCGCGAATAAGTTGAAATAATGATTCAAGTGATGTTGAATTAACACAATATTTAACATCATTTGTCTGTGGTTCATTCACAATATAATCATTGATTTGAATTTGAAATATTTCTCTCCAAAGTGTAGTATCTGTGATATATTCCGCAATCGCATCATAAGAAAAGGACGGATCATATAAACCATCTGAAACTGCTGCCGAACCATCTAACGTACAGCTCTTATCTAAATATGTCAATACAAAATTTAAATTAATACACGATGGGTCCATATAATGTAATGATATTATTTATAATACTAAAAAAATCACGACATTGGCATTGGCATTGGCGTTGGCATTGGCATTGGCATTGGCATTGGCATTACCTAAAAGAATCCATCCCAGTTTCAATAATAGTTAATATTCCGTATAAATATAATATTAGTTTTGCTTCATAATCGATTTCTTGATCATTTTGTTGTCTCGGATTAAATAATATGATTAATAATATAGATACCGATAATTTAAAAATTAGTTGTGTTTTTTCTTTTACATAACTTAACGCCTTGATTATTTTTTCGTATTTTGTTTCGTTTTTGTGTTTTAAAATTAATAAAGTTATCGTCGAACATATAAATAAAATTTTAATTATTATTATAAAAAAGATAAAATTTAAATATAACGAAATTCTATCCATATATTATTTCGTTATATTTTTTTTCAATTTATATACTATTCTTTAATTACATACTATCCAGTTTTTAAATGGAGGATGCCAAAATGGCGTATAATATATCTCACCATCACTTAAAATCGCGGCAACATAACTAAACGAACTTTTTGAAGTCACTAATATATCTGCCGCAACTAGTCCTATAAAACTATCACTTAAGGGTTCGTTTAAATGAAAACATAAATCCGAATTATAATACCTTTTATAATTCTTAATATCGTTTTGGGAATATATATGAAATAACACTTTTTTGTCGTTATTTTTATACTTTTCTCGAATATTATTAATAATATTAAAATAATAAACTAACGGACAAATTCTTGACGGGTCCAGTGTAATGTCGTATTTATTCTCTCGTCTTATGTGAACAGCAACATTCAACTTATTATTTTTAAAAAAATCCCGTTCTTTATTTTTCCAAAAGTTCATTTTTATATTTTTTAATGACGGAGAACTTAAATACATATTCATGCTCTTTTCAAATATATTAATTAAACTCACATAGTTATATACTTTTACATTTGAAGCATCTGTTATACACTTATAATTATTTTTAATGTTCATTAACTCTTCTATTTTGTTTAAAAACTCAGGATCATTATCATAATTATGTGCCATACTTTCAATTGGTGTGTGATAGTAGGTCTTTCCTTTGTTTTCCAATATTACAATACCATAAATTAACGTTTGAAATTGTGCTCCAAATCCATCGGCACGGTTTGAAACTGTTCCCATTTTAATAAATAAATTATTTACTTTATATCTATTAAGGTAATTATTATAAATTTATAATATATATGGTATGTTCTGTAAGTTGTATGATTTCTCTTATTTTTTTAGTTTCGATGATTTATATGAATAACGCAGTTTCTAAAAATAAAGTGGTTGACAAATATAAAAATACGTTACCGGTTCATTTACAAGAATTATATGATACACTTGTAATCGAAAGAACTTCCATTTATTATTATGGGTATGCTTTAGGCGTCGTTCTTTCAGTCATTATCATATATTATAATCTAAAAGTTAAAGGGGTCAAATTATCAACTATGGGGTTAGTTTGTATTACTATGGCTACCTCCTTTATTACGAACTACTTTTACTACATACTTTCACCAAAAACAACCTATATGTTAAACCACATAAATAACGGAGAACAAGCAAAGGCGTGGTTAATTATGTATCGGTCTATGCAAGTGTATTATCATACCGGATTAGTTTTAGGAATTTTAGCAGTCGCGTTATTAGCATATGCGTTTAGATGTTAATTAAGTATCAATAATTATAATTGTAATATATATAATGCCTTACGGACAATTTTGGTATGGAACTAATGGATTTTTATATAAAAAAAGCGGTGGCGGGGGCGCAAGAAAAAACCCATCTTATGGTTTAATTTGTAATCGACCAACCAATTTATATAATAAATATACTCCTGGTTCTGGAGTTGGAGGTTCTAACACTTCCGTTAGAAGAGCCAAATTACGTCTTGCGACAAAGTGCGGGGTTAATCAAAAATGCGGCAGATTTTATACTTATTTAGGATTATTTGATAATTATACCGGAAACCCTAACGGGTATTTTCCTTACCCATAATTTATTTTTTTTGGAATTTCTTAATACATTCCCAGATTTTTGCCGATTCATCAAGGGTAAACACCCCTCGTCTTTGTGCCAGATTTACAAAAGAAACCAGCAAATTTAACGCGACAATCTCGTCCACAACTTCAATATCTACCAATTTTGGTTGCGGTTTTGGGGTTTGTTGTTCGGTTTGTTGGGTTTGTTGTTGTTGGGTTTGTTCGTCCATTGGGATATATTCATCTTTTTTTTTAAGTATTTATTTATTTTTATATATAAATATAATTTATTTAATCATCTATATATGAATCTAATATTAATCCAACACGAATTATTCAACAAATTATTTAATTCTTATAAATGGTTCAACGATAAAAGCAACAAAAACGATAAAACCGATTTGTATAATATTATTTACCGCAAAAACAAAATCAAAAACGAATATTTTGAAATAAAACTAGATAACTATAAAATACTTGTTACTATACCTATCAAAAACAGCATTTACCAATACCAAACAACCTTCAATAATTACAAAGATACATTAGTATACTTAGATAAATACATTAAATATTACGATGATGAGGATGATATTGACCTTGAACTCGGTGCGAGCATTTAAAGATTCCATAAATATTTCCAAACAGGACTCACATTATTGTTTGGGGTTGTTTGTTGGGTGGTTTGTTTGGGTGTGGGTTGCGTATTTAGATTAAACGCACACGAATAATCTGCCGGGTTATTTAACGCTACACACGGTTCACACGGACTATTTATAAATTTAAAACCAGGAACTGTGGCTTCTAATTTATTATAATCTAATTTAGTTTTTTTAAATAGATGATTTGCCGTTAACTTTTTCGAATCACCAACATATTCTATTTTTGTTAATTCGTTTTTTCCATTATTATTGTAGCATTTTATAACCGTATCGTTTTTTGAAACTAATCCAGAATCATATCCATACGTATTTTCACTATTAGGCGTTCCGTATGTTATCCCGGATAAAAGAAACCTTCCTTCTTTCGTCTGCGTTCTTAACGCTTGTAAAATAGCAGATTGATTATAAATTGTCATCGCAGTATTTAACGAATCTTCGGACGTATTTCTTATATAAGGATTTATTGAAACCAAATCCATATATAATTTCTGAACTTCGGAATTCCAACTCCATTTACCATTTTTTAATAAATATTTAGCATCTTCTTCACTTGCTTGGGTTTGAAGTATATCTAGGTCAAATTTTATTTGGGGATTTAGGGTATTTTGAAAAATAACAAAATCGTTTATTGTTTCATCACTCCATCTTTCTCTCTTTTCGGGTTGTTCGAATTTTTCGATGCTTAGGTGTGAAAACTGATATAACATTATAAATAATAATAATAAACATATCCCATACATTTTATTTTGGGATGCCGTCATAAGCACAATTATTAATAATATTACATTTCCTAAAAACGTATGAAATAACAAAATAAAAAAATTGGGAATTACGTATATTATTAACCACACCACTATCAAAATACTCAATAAACCTATATATTCTTCTTTTATATTCGAGATTTTCATTTAATATATAACGGTATTTTAGTTTATAATTCGGAATTACAATAATCGACGATTTTTACTTGTTCCGTGGCAATTAGTTGTTCTATACCTCGACAAATTATAATATTATCCATATTATAATTTGTGTTATTTGATTGGGTTATTTGTTTGTGTTATTTGATTGTTTGTTTCTTTATTTTCCAGTTGACCCAAACCCACCTGTTCCACGTAATGTTTGGGTTCCCAAATCTTCAAGTGTATCCACTATTTCTACATAAATAGGAACTAAACCTGGAGCACATACTTGAACTAATCTATCATACTGATTTACTTCATATGATTCAATACCTAACAAATCAAACATTCCAATTAAATTTCCTCTATATCCCGAATCAATAATACCTACAGAATTTGCCAATCTTAAACTCGTTTTGGATAAACTTGACCTTGGATACATATAATAACCCGTATTTTTTTTGTTATTGTTATTTACCATTACTGCCGAACAAACTATATTGAAATCCACCTTATTTACATGATCTATTGTTGTTGTCAGTCTACCAGGCACAAATATATCAAACCCCGAATCTATGTGTTCTTGATTTTGAATTAACGCGCGATTATGTTTTTCGACACATTCCTTATATTTTTGCTTTAGATTCTCATCCCCTTTTACACATATTTTTAAATACATATATTTTTGTTCGTAAATCATAGGTTCAGATGCCATTATTCTCATTACACAACTTTGTTTAAGTTATTTTTTACTTGTTTTACTTGTTTACTTGTTTTACTTGTTTTACTTGTTTTACTTGTTTAAGCATTTATTCCAGTATCTGAATTTACATACCATTCAGGCGGTGTTAAATAATTGGTATTATTACACGCATTTCCATTAGTTCCAAATGGAAAAGGTTTTTGACTTCCAACCGGGTTCGCACATTTTTTTTGAATTTTAAGCGTTTGTTCACTGGCAGTTAACGGTTGGGTTGTGGTTTTGGTATATAACCCTTTACTTGCCATATCATTATATTTAAACTTGGCAGTTGTTGTGCTACATAATGTAGCACCTCCCTTTTTAATATTTTCATCGAATTTAGCACTATTGTTTATATCAAACGTACACATATTTGATGTTGTCAAATTATGGACATACATACCTTGACTTCTTGTATCCGACTGCATCGACCCGCCATAATTAGGTTGAACCCAATTATTCGGATATTGACCGTTATACGCCCACCTGTATTTTTTTGCTAACATACCTTTAGTCGATAACACCGACGGTTTTACATACTTATATTGTGTTCCTAATACATTTACTTCGGTCGAGTTAAATACCGGCGGGGGTGATGGGTAAGTTCCGTTTACACCACCTGAACCAATGGGATATATTCCTCTAAAAGGCGTTCCATTTTTTGACATCTGGTATGTTTTACCTACATAACCAACATTTCGGTGCGTCCCGTTGAGAGAAAACCCAACTGGACCATAATTTCCACCCGCACCTAACATATTTTTACCAAACGGACCTTGAGGCAACCAAACACCACCTGGTGGTTTTCCTGACCGATTTGAACCATATTGTATTACCGATTTTTTCTTAAACGCAACAATAGACATATATATATATATATCCAGTATATTTTTTTTTACATCCTTCATTTTGTTAATGTGTTTTCGCGATATGGACTTTAAAATCTTCCCCTTGGCGTTAAAGTATTCAACTTTTCACTTATCGGAGTTACCGGCAGTTTTACCGGGTTGTCTATTGATTCACCCAACTTTTTAAGATACATATCTTTTACGATTTTTAAATATATGTCGCTCTTATCATTAAACACCTCATTAGTCTTAAGTTCGTTTATTACACATCCAGTTCCCATATATTTATAATCTCCAAATGGAGATATGTTGTAAATATCTTCTGGCGTATATCCCTCATCTATTAAATGACGGTTGTTATACATAAACTCACCTAATGTTGTAAATCTACCTGTTACAGTTCTATGTCTTTCTGGTTTTTGTAATTTCATATTATAGTATTATATTATATTACACTTCGATTTAAACAAATCACACCATCAATTACAAATATGAATCCTCTTTCTCTTTATAAACAATACTGTAATCAACTTCGCACGTTGTGCGAAAATAACATCTTCTCGTATAATAGATTATTTAAGGTAATTAATAACCCCGATGTGTGCGATTTATTATTGGATCCAACTAATGAAGTTTTGGTTTTATTACAAAACCCGGGAATTTCAAAAAATCTAACTAAAAAATATAATCTCATATGTCGTCTTAAAAATAACCCTGACTATTTTGAAATATGCGATATCATTCACAACATTAAGGAAGAACGCAAACAAATCGCAAAAAGGTTGGCGTTATATGACTTACCTACGCTTAATGACTCACTAATTAAATTAGGAGAAGAACTGTGTCCTTCAATCACACAGGCAAGAAAAAAATTAAAAACAATATATATAAATATATACGATTATGATGCCGGGGAATATGATAAACGAACCGACCTTACATCACTACGTTTAGATTTAAATAAAAACGAGGACAGACTTTTTCCGTTAGATTATGCCAAATGTAACAGAGAACTTACACCTTTGTTACAGCATAGTTGTTAGTGTGTTGCGGTTGTTTTTTGTTGTTGTTTTTTGTGGGTTTTTATTATTTCGATTTATTATTTCGATTGATACTGTGTAATTTACAGAATACATAATTAAATAATAATATAACTTTTAAATGTTGGTTATATTATTTAAATGCTTATTATCATGTAGTGTATCATTAAAAAAAGCGTATTATAGACACCGCAGAAATCAGTGACAAAATAAAGAACTGAGTAGCATTTTTATCTCGATAAAAAAGTGGGTTTCCCCTTTATTCTTTTTTATTCTTTTTTTATTTATTTTATTTTTATTTCGTTTTTATTTTAAGTGTTTTTTGAGAGATAAGGCGTTATCAATATATTCGACCAACGGGTCAAGACCTTTCTCCATCAAATCATACGATTGTGATTTATCATAACATCGCGAATCAAAATAATAATCGGCATATTCAACCATTAAGGATTTCAAACATTGTTTTTTTAAAACTGTTTGAAAATTACACCTGTTCATTATTATATAACATATCTTCGCGGTAAGAACACCGCTAAAATTAGTATTATTATCCCAACAAAGGGATATTAAATCATACATTTCAATTGAAGGTAGCAGTTCATAATATATCCATTCTCGTTTTTCAGAATAAACCGAAATATATTCATATTCAATAAGAATATTTGGTTTATTAAACAAGTAATTACTTACGCATTCCTTACACATTTCGTTTAGTTCTTCAATTGTTGTTTTCATTTTTATTTTTTATATTCTATATTTGTATTAAAAGCATTTCAATTTTATTTAAATTATTTTAAAAAGGGTCTGTGCGCTAATACGTCATCAATATAATCAACAAACATATCAATTAATTCGGGTCTATACCATTCGAAATATTGTACAACTAACCTTTTTAAAATATTACATTCGTTTCCGTTAATTTTACACTTTATATCAGTTATAACCGAATTATTAATCTCTATTGTATCTTCCCAAAACATTTCGATTAAATCGTTCATATTAATTGTATTTATATAATGATATATCCAATCACCTTTTGTCTTGATACACCGGTTGGTTTCATACTTTTCAAAATTCGTATACATCATATTTTCGGTTATGTATTTTAAGAATAATTCGTTTACTTCTTCAATAGTTTCTATCATTTTATACTCTCAATAAAAAAAAGGGTGGGTTTCCCCTTTTTTATTTTTTATTTTATTTTTATATTTTTTATATTGTTTTATTGTTTTGTTAAACTACTATTTAATCCTCTTCCTCGTAACTATCTTCGCTTTCTTCATCCGAATCTGCGTCATTTAACCCCAAGAATATAACATCATTGTTTGCGTTAATTTTAGCAACCAATTGTCTGTTATTATCATATAGTAAATTGTCGGGTGTTTTAAAATAAACTTCTCCGTCATAATCAAACTTTACTAAATTATTTGGTTCTACATTAGATGAACTCGTAGTTTGTTGGGGTTTTTCTTCTTGGGGAATCTCAATAGGTAAGTCAACCTTAGTTGTCTTCTTTTTTTTGTCATCTCCCTTTAATCTCGCTTTTTCTGCTTTGACTTCTTCTGCTTTTCGTGCTTTTTCTGCTTTGGCTTCTTCGATCTTTCTTGCTTTTTCTGCTTTGGCTTCTTCTGCTTTTCGTGCTTTTTCTGCTTTGGCTTCTTCTGCTTTTCGTGCTTTTTCTGCTTTGGCTTCTTCGGTCTTGGATACTTTTGGAATTTTCGTTGCTTTTTCTTTCTTTTCTACTTTTAAAGGTGCTGGTTCGGATTCTTGTTTGGTTTCTTCTCTAATATCTGATGGTTCCACAGTGTTTAATGTAAGTGACGCGAATAAATTATTACATTCATCAACTTCAATTACTTTTTCTGGTTTTTGGGGTCTTCCTTTTTTACCGGAAACTGGTTTTGTCGGTTCTGGGTCAACAAAATGAATAGGGGCAATTGTTATATCGAAACGTTGTGCTTCCTGAATAACTGCTTCTTGAGTTAGACCCATTTTTTTCATAAGTTTGGTGTAATGTATTGGTCCTTTTCCGTTTGGATCACGATAATCCATTATACCAACTTGAGCTCTTTCCCAAACAGTTCCATAATCTGGTTTCCCATTAGAATTCTTTGAAGATTGACCGGCACAAGTTTTACAAAAATCGGAATTAGTTATCTTTTTTAACTCACATTGTGTATATAAACAATGATTGTTTTTTAAACCGAAACAAGTATCAGAATTAATACCGCCATCATATGGCAAAGGAAACGCCGGTTTTGACGTTGTGACCTTCGATTTTTTTAAAATAACCGTATCTGTTGATTTTTTACGTCTTACAGACATTAATGGTGGTAACCCTGAGTTCTCCTCAGGTTGTGTTGTTTCAATTTGTAATTGCGATGAGTTAAGGCCTAGTTCACGAACTGCTTCTTCACCATCGAAATTATACTTTTTACTACATTCCATTACAGACCTAATTGCTAAATCCATTGCTAGATTTGTAATTAAGGTGTTTAATGATTCGTTTAATAAGATTGAAGCGTTGAATGTTGACATTTTAGTTTACTTTTGTGTGTTTTATTTGTTATATTTCATACAAGTGTAAAAAGCATTTCAATTTTTTATTTTTCTCCTTTATTTTAAAAAAAATAATATGGGTAAGAATAATAAACATCATCATCGTCGTCGTATACATATAATGGGTTTACCGCATACGACCCCCCACCCCATCCTCCGGTCCATCCTCTGTGTCCCCATCCATGACCTCCGCGACCCCATCCGTGACCACCTCCATGACCACCTCCGTGACCACCTCCATGACCACCTCCGTGACCTCCGCCACCTCCGTGGTTTTCTCGCAATACACGAGGTCTAAAGACAAATACGGAAACAATAAATAAACAAAGTAAAACAACGACCATTGATTTTTTCATATAATAATTTAAAATATTAAAATTTATTTGACCGATTTTTTATTACTCCGTTTAATAAAAAATCGGGGTTTCCCCTTATTTTTTATTTTTTTCGAAGGTCTCTATAGACTCCATAATTCTGAAACATCAAATCCCCATTCCGATAATTTTGAAATATTATCTGGATGAAACCTTTCGGTTATTATTTCCGCGTTAAGTTCCAACGCAGACTCTTTTAAAAACGAGTAATTTATTTTAAATATGTTTGGATTTGTAGATAACATATTCCAATCTATTTTATCCGGGTTTTTTTCTAATAAATGAATCGCGTTTGGGTTACCCGATAATTTAGACCAATCTATTTTATCCGGGTTCTTTTCCAATAAATGGATTGCTTTTGGGTTACCAGATAAACAATCCCATTCGATTTTATCCTGGTGTTTTTCTAATATATATATTGCTTCAGGATTTGAAGATAATAAAACCCAATTGACCTGGTCGATGTGTCTTTCCAGTATTTTTAAAACGTTTTTGTTTCGATTCATCGATAAACAACTATAACTAAGTTGGGATTCGTTTTCCTCCATTAGTTTTTCAACACCGGCACCTTCATTCATCGATAAATAAACCCAATCTATACGGTTCTTATTCTGTTCTAATAAACGAACGCCATACGGATTTTTTGCGAAATAAACCCAATCGATTTTTTCGGGGTTCTCTTCTAAAATTTTTATGGCGGATAAACTCTCATTTAAAGAAAGGAAACACCAATCCACTTTATCCATATTATTTTTAAATAATTCATAACCTTGAGGAAGTGCCGATAAATACTGCCAGTTGATTTTATCCGGGTTCTTTTTTAATAATTTTATCGTATTCGGTCCATCGTTTAATGAAAGGTTGTCCCAATTTATTTTATCCGGGTTCTTTTCGAGAAATCTTTCCGAACCAGAAAGTCCAGAAAAGTTAAACCAATCTATCTTATCTTCATTCTTTTCAAGAAAGCAAACAGCGTTTTTGTTATTTGATAAAATATCCCAATCTATTTTGGTGATATCTATCCAATCAAGTAAATCTTCATACATTTGGTAAGTGTGCATTTTATTATTTTTATATTTGTTATTATATCTATTTCAAATACTTTAATTTCATTTTTTTTGGTTTACGGCATGTTTTCCGGGATTCTATAAAAGATACTCAATAGTTTTTAGAAATTTCTAATTTTATTTATTTTTAATTCTTAGGGGTTTTTATAAAAAACATCTTGCGCGCGGACGATGAAAATATTAACATTTTATGTTAAGAAATTCATAAACAGTCGCAGATAAACCATATATGTCGTATATTAATTTTATAATTTACGGATTATGTCATTTAAGGAGTTCCGAAATTATCCTTAAAATGTTAATAATTTCATAAATCATACACACACAAAATATTATTATCTATAATCATAACAACCACACAAACATATAAAATAATATTGTTACGATGATGAATTTATTAACATTTTCTCAAAAATTTATGAATTTATTAACATTTTCGGATAAGGGATTCCGGGAATTCTATAAAAGATACTCAATAGTTTTTTATAAATTTCTAATTTTATTTATTTTCATTCTTTGGGGTTTTTAGAAAAAACATCTTGCGCGCGGTCGATGAAAATATTAACATTTTATGTTAACAAATTCATAAGCAGACGCAGATACACCATATATGCCGTATATTAATTTTATAATTTCCGGATTATGTCATTTATGGAGTTCCAAAATTATCTTTAAAATGTTAAGAAATTCATAAATGAAACCCTGGGATTTATTCTTAGCAATACAAATAACAACACCAAACAAATATAAAATAATATTATGACGATGATGAATTTATTAACATTTTCTAAAAAATTTATGAATTTCTTAACATTTTCGGATAAGGGATTCCGGGAATTCTATAAAAGATACTCAATAGTTTTTTGGAAATTTCTATTTTTATTTATTTTTAATTCTATTGGTCTTTTTGAAAAATGAAGTTGCGCGCGCGGAAGGTCCATAATTATCTTTTAAAGATGAAACCAGAGACACTCATATAACGTTATCAAATATCAGGTGTATTTATTTTATAATTACAAAATTAAGACAATTATGGAGTCCAAAATTATCTTTAGAATGATAAAAACTGAGACATCTCATACATATCAACGTATTATTATCATTTATCATAATATCCACACAAAATATAAAATAATAATTATACCATATTTTGTATTGTCTCCGTTTTTATCTTTGTGTCTCCATTTTTATCTAACTTGGTTGAATTCAAATTTCGGGATTCTATAAAAGATACTCAATAGTTTTTTATAAATTTCTAATTTTATTTATTTTCATTCTTTGGGGTTTTTAGAAAAAACATCTTGCGCGCGGACAATGAAAATATTAACATTTTATGTGAAAAAAATCATAAGCAGTCGTAGATAAACCATATATGGTAATAATATACAGACATACAACCCCAAAATAACCATTTAAGGAGTTCCGAAATTATCCCCAAAATGTTAAGAAATTCATAAATGAAACCCTGGGATTTATTCTTAGCAATACAAATAACAACCCCGCAAAAATATAAAATAATATTGTGACGATGATGAATTTATTAACATTTTTCCATAAATTTATGAATTTCTTAACATTTTCGGAGAAGGGATTCAGGGGATTATATAAAAGATACTCAATAGTTTTTAGAAATTTCTATTTTTATTTATTTTTCATTCTTAGGGGTTTTTAGAAAAATCATCTTGCGCGCGGAGAATGAAAATATTAACATTTTATGTGAAGAAATTCATAAGGCATAATAGATAAACCATAGATGGTAATAATATACAGACATACAACCCCAAAATAACCATTTAAGGAGTTCCAAATTCCTCATTAAAATGTTAATAAATTCATAAATCATACACACACAAAATATTCTTAGCAAAACAAATAACAACCACAAACAAATATATAATAATATTGTGACGATGATGAATTTATTAACATTTTTCCATAAATTTATGAATTTCTTAACATTTCAATAAAATAATATAAAAATACGACAACAAGTAAATTATTATGAATAAATATCAATGCGATAAATGTTTAAAAGTGTTTACAATAAAGGGAAACTATAAACAACATTTAAATAGAATAACCCCGTGTGTTAAAATAATTAATAACGATTGTATATGGTGTAATAAAAAATACGTAAATAAATATACCAGATTAAGACACGAAATAAAAACGTGTCCTGTAAAAATTCGTCGCGATAATGAAGAAAACGAACAAAAAGAAAGGGAGCAACTTCGAATCCAATCTCTTGAAGACAAAATAACCCAATTGGAAAATATGATTAAATCCGGAATTACGCCACAAACAACGACAACGACAACGACAAACACAAATAACAGCAACAATACAAATAGCAATAATATAATTATAAATAACTATGGGAATGAAGACATGACCCACATCACCGAGAAAAAGTTAATCGGCATTTTCAACCAATGTTTTATGTCAGTTCCAAAACTAATCGAATTGAAACATTTCAATAAGGAAAAACCCGAGAATTCGAATGTTTATATTTCCGATATTAAAAGCAAATATGCCCTGATACACGTTGGAGATGGCGAGTGGAATATAACGGACCGCGAAAAACTATTGGATGAAATGTATAATAATAACTGTAATTACTTAGCAGATGAGTTTGAAGAAAGACACGACAATTTAGATGATATAACTTGTCGTAAAATTAAACGGTTTTTAGATGAAAAGGACGACGACGAAACAACAAGTATGATTAAAGACAAGATAAAGGAGTTATTGTTTAACAATAAGGACCACGTTAAACAAATAAGGAGTAAAATAGATACTGTGTCATTTGGATAAAACCCAATCTATTTCCAAACATCGCAACCCCAACAAACAATCAAACCGAATAAACCAATAAATATAATACCATACAATTTTATGGTATTATATGGTCTCAATAAATGAGTAACGAAACATAGAAATGACCGACAAAAAATATATACCTTTTATTCTCTATAAAAATAAAATGTCATATATTTATGATAAATCATCCGTAACTATTTTCTTCTTTTTCAAATTAACTTGTTCGAATCTATTAGTTGCTGTTTCTTGAATACACTTTTTCTTTGAAACTATTTTTCCGTATTTATTTAAAATTAAATCATCCTTTGTTAAACCTCCAGATGTTTTAAATGACAATTCATTATATACTTCTGTTCTAGTCCCATTTAACCTTTCATAAACCTTATCGTGTATATAATATTTTCCATCTTTGTTTTTCTTTATATTTTTAATTTTATCCTTTATTTTATGTATGGTTGCTTCATAATTTGCAAGACATTCTTCTTCAATATTAGTATCATCGACAAAATGCGTAGTTTTGGTCTTTCGTATCAATGTATTATATTTTTTTATTAATTTAAAATTTTCTAACTTTAACTTTTGGTTTTCAACATTTAATAATATAAAATCGTTGTTTTCATTAAGTTTATTTTTCAACGTTTTATTTTCATTCAAAAGTTTTTCATAATTTTCAGGAGTAAAATCAATACTTGCGATTATTGTTTTTATTATTTTATCTAATTCTGTAAATGATAAACCATCAATATTTAATAACTCGACGTAGTTTTTATTATTTATTGATAATTCTCTCAGTCTTTTACTTAATATTGGGTTCTCTTTTATAGCATTTTCTATTTGTAATTTATTTACGACTTTGAACGCATTTACTAATATGAAGTTTGAATATGTTTCTTTATGTCTATACACACGATTTTTTAAATTATTTGAGTTGCCGAATTTAATTAATTTTTCATTATTATTGCTAACATTATCTATTATTCCGTAATAAACACATTGTTCGTTATTTGGAAAATTCCCTATTAATGTTTTCTCTCTTATTTTATTTTTCTCATTATCTTTCTTTTCCAGTTCCTTATCTTTCTTTTCCAATTGTAATTTTAGTTCATCGCTTTCTTCTTGAACTACTTCTTGTAAAGTTTCTTCTAATTTAACATAATATTCGTGAATTTGGTCCGCCTTTTTTGTTCCTGCTTTTAAACAAAAAAGTTTAAATGTTTTTATAGTTAACATAATTATTTCTTTATTGTTACCACCATGCGTATGAAAATCTTGCTTTCCCGCGTGGGAAAGCAAGATTTTATAATCATTATTAATGATAAAATATTTTTCTAACAAAACTTTTGCTTTGACTTTTTGACTAAACCCAATCCATTTCCAAACATTATCTAAATCAATGACAAACTCACTTCTAGGGTTATAGTTTAAAAAACAATAGAAACTTGTAACAAATAATTTTTGTTCTGTATCTGTAAAATTATTTTTAATTTTTGTTAATAATTTATTCTGGTATGTTCCCGACAACCATGTAATAGGGTTATTTTCAATCAATTCAACAATATTCAGAGATGTGTTCATTTTTATGTACTAACATAATATTATGTCTTTATGTTGTATTTGATTTTAAAAACAAAAAGCAACACTCATTTACAACACTGTGTCATTTGGATAAAACCCAATCTATTTCCAAACATCGCACCCCCAACAAACAATCAAACCGAATAAACCAATAAATATAATACCATACAATTTTATGGTATTATATGGTCTCAATAAATGAGTAACGAAACATATAAATGACCGATGATTTATTCAAAGTGTTTATTAAGTTTATTATAACTCTCTGGGTTCTTTGATTTACATATTCGGTGTGTATCGTGTATTCCGTCGCATCCTATAGATTTGGTGCATATTGCTAAACAGCGGTCTAGTTTCCTAACCCATAGTATGGCCCGTTCGTTTATTATTTTGTTATTATCTGCCTTTATATAGGATACGCTTTCCATTATACTATATTTCTTTATTTTTTCAAACAACAAACGCCCAATGAAAAGTAGAATTCTCTCTTTATAGTTTTTTTCAAAAGTCGAAATAGGAATTTGAAAATAGACAAAAATAAATGTCCAAAAACCAATAGGGAGGGTTGACTTTGGTAAAACCCTGAAGTTGTGACTGACCGATTTTTTAAGGTCAGGCGTAGTAAATCCCCGAAACGTTTTATTATGATAAAAAATAAAAAATCCCCGCATAAATTCCGGAAATTTCATTTAAAGACATTTTAGACATTTATATAAATGAACGACAAGGGTGACAAACAGGGTGACGTTTTCCCGCGAAATTACGCGCATACATTTAATTGTAAAGGTTGTGACTTTAAATGCTGTAAACCTAAAGATTGGTCGCGACATATCGCAACCCATAAACATAAACGGGTGACGCCAGATGACAATTTCCCGCAAAATGTCGCCACACCACAACAACACGAGAAACCCCCGGACAAACTGCGAATATGTCAATTTTGCTCTAAAACATATAAATATAGACAAGGACTACATAGACATAAACAAAAATGTCCTGAAAAGAATGTCGTCAAACTGCCGGAAATATCGACCGAACTTGTTTTACAAATATTAAAGGACACCAATGAACTTAAGGAATTGATAATCGACCAGAATAACACAATACAAGACCAACATAAAACCATTATTGAATTGGTGAATAATAACCAGGTTGTCACCACGAACAACAGCACGAACAACAGCACACACACACAAAATAAGACGTTTAATCTTCAGTTCTTTTTAAACGAGACGTGTAAGGATGCGATGAATCTCAGCGATTTTGTGAATTCGATTAAACAGCAATTTTCGGATTTGGAATATATCGAGAATAATGGGTATGTAAAGGGCATTTCAAATATATTTATCAAAAACTTAAAGGCGTTAAAACAGGAAGTAAGACCCATGCATTGCACCGACGAGAAGCGAAAGGTTATATATGTGAAGAACAACAATATTTGGGAAAAGGAGGACGCAACCCACGCGAGTCTTCGCAGGGCAATAAAAAACGTTTCTAAGGGTTCATTTATGTTGATGAACGAGTTTAAAAAAATGTATACGGATTGGGACCGCCACGATTCAAGAACCAACACGAGATACCACAAATTAATGTTGGAAGTGTTGGGGGGTTCCGGAAAGGAAGACGTGGATAATGAATCAAAAATAATAACTAATATTTCACGAGAGATTCGAATACAGAAGTAACGGGACAATATTTACTGCGTTATAATGTTAACTAAGGGCAACAACCGTGTAATTAACCCTGCCCGCCTGCCTGCCGACCGCCCACCCGCAATAAAACAACCCAATAACAAACCGAATAAACCAATAAATATAATACCATACAATTTTATGGTATTATATGGTCTCAATAAATGAGTAACGAAACATATAAATGACCGACAATCTGACAGGCAGATTTATACCGTTTTTGTTGTCAGATATAGAGAGAAACTAAAAAGAAATCTATGGAGTTTATTTTATTCATTGTTGTAGACACAGAATAATTTGGAGAGATGGATAGTATTTTATTAATTGTTGTAGACACAGAAAGAATACTTCAGCTATAGAGTAGGTTTATTTATTTAATTTATCTACACAGAAAGTAAAAAGGAATCTACCAGGTTTATTTATTAATTGTTGTTGACACAGAATCTTGGAAAGATGGATAGTATTTTATTAATTGTTGTAGACACAAAAACTAAAAAGAAATCTATTGCCTTTATTTATTAATTGTTGTTGACACAAAAGTAAAAAGAAATCTACCAGGTTTATTTAATTATTGTTGTTGACACAGAAACTAAAAAGAAATCTATTGCCTTTATTTATTAATTGTTGTTGACACAAAAGTAAAAAGAAATCTATTGCCTTTATTTATTTAATTTATGTACACAAAAACTAAAAAGAAATCTATTGCCTTTATTTATTAATTGTTGTTGACACAAAAGTAAAAAGAAATCTATTGCCTTTATTTATTTAATTTATGTACACAAAAACTAAAAAGAAATCTATTGCCTTTATTTATTAATTGTTGTTGACACAAAAGTAAAAAGAAATCTATTGCCTTTATTTATTTAATTTATGTACACAAAAACTAAAAAGAAATCTATTGCCTTTATTTATTTAATTTATGTACACAGAAACTAAAAAGGAATCTACCATGTATTTTTATATATTTGTGTTGACACCGAATTTTGGAGAGATGGGGGGTATTTTATTAATTGTTGTTGACACAAAAAGAATACTTCAGCTATAGAGTGCTTTTATTAATTTATGCACACAGAAAAGAAAAATAAATCTACCAGGTTTATTTATTTAATTGTTGTTGACACAAAACTAAAAAGGAATCTATACAGTTTATTTATCAATTATTGTAGACACAGAAAGTAAAAAGGAATCTATACAGTTTATTTATCAATTATTGTAGACACAGAAAGTAAAAAGGAATCTATACAGTTTATTTATCAATTATTGTAGACACAGAAAGTAAAAAGGAATCTACCAGGTTTATTTATTTAATTTATGTACACAAAAACTAAAAAGAAATCTACCAGGTTTATTTATTTAATTTATGTACACAAAAACTAAAAAGAAATCTACCAGGTTTATTTATTTAATTTATGTACACAAAAACTAAAAAGAAATCTACCAGGTTTATTTATATATTGTTGTTGACACAGAATTTTGGAGAGATGGATAGTATTAATTGTGTACACAGAAAAGAAAAAGGAATCTACCGTGTATTTTTAATAATTGTTGTTGACACAAAAAGAATACTTCAGATATAGAGTAGTTTTATTGAATTGTTGTTGACACAAAAGTAAAAAGGAATCTACCAGGTTTATTTAATAATTGTTGTTGACACAAAAGTAAAAAGGAATCTACCAGGTTTATTTATTTAATTTATGTACACAGAAACTAAAAAGGAATCTACCAGGTTTATTTATTTAATTTATGTACACAGAAACTAAAAAGGAATCTATAGGTTTATTTAATTATTGTTGTAGACACAGAATGGAGAGATGGATAGTATTTATTGTGTACACAGAAAAGAAAAAGGAATCTATACAGTTTATTTATTTAATTTATGTACACAGAAAAGAAAAATAAATCTACCAGGTTTATTTAATTATTGTTGTTGACATAAAAAAGAAAAATAAATCTATTGCCTTTATTTAATTATTGTTGTTGACACAAAAATAATACTTCAGCTATAGAGTAGTTTTATTGAATTGTTGTTGACACAGAAAGTAAAAAGGAATCTACCAGGTTTATTTATTTAATTTATGTACACAGAAAGTAAAAAGGAATCTACCAGGTTTATTTATTTAATTTATGTACACAGAAAGTAAAAAGGAATCTACCAGGTTTATTTAATAATTGTTGTTGACACAGAATGGAGAGATGGATAGTATTTATTGTATAAATAAAAAAGAAAAATGAATCTATACAGTTTATTTATTTAATTTATGTACACAGAAAAGAAAAAGAAATTTACCGTGTATTTTTAATAATTGTTGTAGACACAAAAAGAATACTTCAACTATAGAGTAGTTTTAATAATTGTTGTAGACACAAAAAGAATACTTCAACTATAGAGTAGTTTTAATAATTGTTGTAGACACAAAAAGAATACTTCAACTATAGTGTAGTTTTATTGAATTGTTGTTGACACAAAAAGAATACTTCAGCTATAGAGTAGTTTTATTGAATTGTTGTTGACACAAAATAAAAAAGAAATCTATGGAGTTTATTTAATAATTGTTGTTGACACAAAATAAAAAAGGAATCTATGGAGTTTATTTATTAATTGTTGTTGACACAGAATGGAGAGATGGATAGTATTTATTGTATAAATAAAAAAGAAAAAGGAATCTATACAGTTTATTTATTAATTGTTGTTGACACAGAATGGAGAGATGGATAGTATTTATTGTATAAATAAAAAAGAAAAAGGAATCTATACAGTTTATTTATTTAATTGTTGTTGACACAGAAAGAATACTTCAGCTATAGAGTAGGTTTATTTAATTATTGTGGTTGACACAAAAGAAAAAGAAATCTATATGGTATTTTTAATAATTGTTGTTGACACAAAAGAAAAATAAATCTATACAGTTTATTTAATTATTGTGGTTGACACAAAAGAAAAAGAAATCTATATGGTATTTTTAATAATTGTTGTTGACACAAAAGAAAAATAAATCTATACAGTTTATTTAATAATTGTTGTTGACACAAAAGAAAAATAAATCTATATGGTTTATTTAATAATTGTTGTTGACACAGAATCTTGGAAAAATGGGGTATTAATTATTTAATTTATGTACACAGAAACTAAAAAGGAATCTATTGCCTTTATTTATTTATTTGTGTTGACACAGAATCTTGGAAAAATGGGGTATTAATTATTTAATTTATGTACACAGAAACTAAAAAGAAATCTGCCAGGTTTATTTAATAATTGTTGTTGACACAAAAGAAAAAAGGAATCTATGGAGTTTATTTAATAATTGTTGTTGACACAAAAGAAAAAAGGAATCTATTGCCTTTATTTATTTATTTGTGTTGACACAGAATCTTGGAGAGATGGATAGTATTTTATTCATGGTTGTAGACACCGGGGGGTTGGGTGGTTGGGTGGTTGGTTGGTTGGTTGTGTTGTTAAATGTTCCAAGAGAGGTCATATCCCCATTCAACAAATTTGTGAATATTGTCAGGATGAAATCTGTTGCTGGCAAGTTCTTCGAATAACTCGCAATTACGTTCCCGTAAGTATATGTAATTTATTGTGAACATGCTCGGGTTTGCCGAAAATAACGACCATTCTATATTTTCTGCGTTTTCGCGTAATAACGCGCTCGCGTTCACATTCGACGACAATAAATAACATCCTCTTTTTTCTATATCACACAACAACTCACTCAACAACACTTCACAC
>Ga0209189_1000618_pt1 | contig 29031 bp, 30 predicted proteins | sample C_130820_EF_Meta_FD_187308 | JGI IMG/M metagenome (GOLD analysis project Ga0209189, IMG submission 187308) | Freshwater microbial communities from Lake Croche, Canada to study carbon cycling - C_130820_EF_MetaG (SPAdes) (version 3) | ecosystem: Environmental > Aquatic > Freshwater > Lake... | reverse complement strand
GCTCCTAACGGATTGTGTCCCAGTACGCGAGGCGAGCTCCCTTGTAAATAATCAAGAACGGCTTTCTTGGTGGGGACGAAAGATGCGAATCTTGCATGGGTTGAGCCAACAAAACCCCAAATCATTCTGAAGATCAATAAAGTCAAAATGCTGTAGCCGAAATAGGCATGCCATTGAATCGCATTGCCCCCAAGATTGACGCTAATGAAGCTTCCAGCAATGCATAGCACCAAGAGCCAGTGAAATAAACGGATTGGCAAATCCCATACGCGAATGATTTTCTTCATACCCTAAGGATAAAGCAGCTTCTCCCTTAAAATAAAAAGAATTCATGAATCCCGGTAAATCCTTTAGAACCCTGCTGATGTACCGTGTCGGTGCAACACTGAGCTATCAAATCACGATGGTGGCGGTAGGCTGGCATCTTTACGAAATCACCAATAGCGTAGTTTCCCTCGGGTTGATAGGCCTAGCAGAGCTCGTGCCCTACTTTGCACTAGCGCTCTATTCAGGGCATGCCGTTGATCATTATTCCCGCAAATGGATCGCTGCGATTGCTTGCCTCATTCATATCGCAGTAAGCTTATTTTTGACAGCCATCGCTCTGGGCTGGCTCTCGCCTCCAGTGCCTCTTATCTACACTGCTGTTGCATTTATTGGTATTGGTCGAGCCTTATTAAGACCGTCTTATCAGGCGCTCTTTGGTCAAATTATTCCGAGAGATCAATTAACGCGCTACACCGCGTATGCCTCTTCAGCATTTCAGATTTGCGTAGTGGCCGGCCCTGGATTTGGCGGACTCATGATCGGCTTTGCGGGTCTTGAATGGACCTATCTACTGGCTGCATTCTTTGGCGCAGTCGGTCTATATGGCATTACCTTCATCACAGCGGCACAAGAAAAATCCAGTAATTTATCTAGCCACTTTCTTAAAAGCTTTTTAGAGGGCTTTCATTACGTCAGAAAGCATGAGCTGATTTTGAGCATCATGGCACTTGATATGTTTGCCGTTCTGTTTGGTGGCGCCGTTTCCATTCTTCCCGCATTTGTCAAAGAGGTGCTGAATGCGGGCCCGGAAACTCTCGGAATTTTACGAGCCGCCCCTGCTGCAGGTGCTGTGATCACTGGCATCTATTTAGCACGACGCCCATTACTGAAAGACTCAGGGAAGCATCTACTGATCTCGGTTGCAGGCTTTGGTGCAGCGATCATTGCCTTTGGCATCTCCAATAATTTATGGGTATGTGCTTTCTTTCTATTTATCTCTGGTTGTTTTGACTCTATATCAGTAGTCATTCGAGGCAGTATCATGCAGCTCACAACACCGGATCACATGCGCGGCAGAATCAGTGCGATTAACGGCATCTTCATCGGCTCTTCCAATGAACTAGGGGCTCTGGAATCTGGTATCGCAGCAAGCATGATGGGTCTAGTGCCATCTATCGTATTTGGTGGGGTTGCAACTATAGCAATTGTCCTCATCACCTATCGGCTTGCACCACACCTTGGCAAACTTCACCTCAAAGATATTTCTTAAGTTCTGAAGGCCAGTTGCTTTGCTGCTATTTAATTTCAGGCAGGTCTTTTTGAATAATCTTTAAGCCCGCACGCAAAGCTTCTTGATAGCGTTCACGTTCGGCTTTAATCGTTTCAGCAGTCCATGTAAAAAAACCTTCGCCGGTTTTCATACCAAACTTACCACTAGCAATACGATCACTTAAGCACTTTGCGATCGTTGGCGAATTATTTAAGGTCGGATATATGGTTGCACCACCTGCGCCATGGACCTCTAAGCCCGCATGATCCCTTTGCATCGCCGGGCCTGCCGCGATATAGCGAAAGCCAAAACCAAACCGGACTGCCTTATCAATATCCTCAGGGGTACAGATGCCCTCATCCACCATGGCAAAGGCCTCACGCGATAAAGCATGTTGCAAACGATTCGCTAAAAATCCTGGCAGATCTTTTTTGACAGTAACCGGCACCATGCCACATGCAGTCATTAAACGCGAGAGACTTTCACCAACCATCGGCGAAGTCTTTGCACCATAAACTACTTCTACGCAAGGCACCAAATGTGCGGGCATAAAAAAATGCAAGCCGATCATCCGAGCAGCCGTTTTTAGACCGTCAGCAATCTGACTGATTGGAAAGCTCGTGCTATTACTTGCTAATACCGCCTCTGGCTTTGCGTATTTTTCTAGCTTGGTAAATAACTCGCGCTTAATATCCAAACGCTCTGGTACACACTCAATGACTAAATCAATATCCGACCAATCAACTTCTTCCAGCGTGCCGGCAACTGAGAGTAAATGAATACGGTGCTCATAACCGAGTTCAGTCATGGTATTTGCAAAGTAATCAGGCAAGAGGGCTCGTCTTTCAGTAGTGGGCTCAACCACCTGAACAGCGCAACCACCGCGCGCGCAAACAGCCGCAACGTCTGCACCCATTGTGCCGCCACCGACAATAACTACCTTCGTTTCGGCTGGGGTAAATAACATGAATACTCTCCTATATGGGGGCGGACTTTTTCCGAAAAATCCTCTTACAATGGGATCATTATTTCAATAAAAAAGTAAGTGAGACATGATCCCCGTCAATTCGGTGCTGCAGGTCGGCCATTTCCCTGAAATTATGCAGGCAGAGATAGATCGACGCTTTACCCCGATTCATCATCCCGATCCACAGGCGCCTGTGCCTGCCGGTAACTTCCAAGCTATCCTAATACGCTCCAATACCAAACTTCCCCAAGCGTTGGTTCAGCAGATCCCGAGCATTCGTATGGTGGCTACTTGCGGGGTTGGATATGACAACCTCCCCTTGGACTATTTAAAGGAGCAAGGGATTAAAGCGAGCAACACTCCGGGCGTTTTAAATGATGCCGTTTGTGAGCTTGCCATCGGCATGACGCTCGCCCTGCTTCGCCAACTGCCTGAAGCACAGGAGTATGTAAAAAGCACTGCTTGGTCAAAAGCACCCTTTAGGCTAACCACTACCTTGGCTGGTAAACAAATAGGTATCGCTGGCATGGGCCGTATCGGACAAGACCTTGCCAAACGATTAGAGCCTTTTAAAGTCAGTATTGCCTATTCAGGTCCCAATAAAAAACTTTTGCCCTATGACTATTACCCGGATATTCAGGATTTAGCTAAGGCCTGTGACATCTTATTTTTAGCTTGTCCAGCCACACCAGACACTGACAGGATGATTACCGCCGAGGTTCTGAAAGCCTTGGGCCCTACCGGCTACTTGATTAATATTGCGCGCGGAAGCGTTGTAGATGAGGAAGCACTTTTATATGCACTGCAACATAAAATAATTGCTGGAGCCGCTTTAGATGTATTCGAAAACGAACCTCATCCAAAGACTGCTTTTTTAACCCTTGATAATGTATTGTTAACCCCACATATTGGGAGCGCTACCTCGGAAACACGGATAGCCATGACCAACTTAGCGGTAGATAATTTAGAAGCTTTTTTTAAACAACAACCACTTCCATCAGAAGTGAATAACTAAAACAACGGAGCCAGTATGACGATTTCCCTGCACCCTTCCACCTTACCTGCGGTGTTGTCCCCTGTACTCACACCATTTAAGGCAGACGGTAGCCCCGATGCTCCTAAATTACTGAAACAATGCCAATGGCTAGAAGCCAACAATGTTGGTCAAGCTATCTTTGGAACCAACTCAGAAGCAAACTCCATATCTGCTCCCCAAAAGATGAGCACATTAACTGCCTTAATTGAAGGCGGATTAAATCCTGAGCACTTAATGCCAGGCACTGGCTCAACATCCATTGATACCACTGTGACGATGACTCGCCACGCACTCAACCATCAGTGCGCAGGTGTATTAATGTTGCCGCCCTTTTATTACAAAGACGTTACTGATGATGGTCTATTTGCTTATTTTTCTGAAGTGATTCAAAAAATCGGTAGCGCAGCGTTGCAGATTTACATCTACAACATTCCACCAGTCACCAAAATTAATTTAAGTCTTTCTTTACTTGAGCGCTTAGCCAAAGAATATCCAAATACCGTCGTTGGAATGAAAGATAGCTCTGGTGATTGGGCGTATACAGAATCCGTTATCAAATTATTAGCTCCGCATGGTTTCCGAGTATATGCAGGTAGCGAAGTATTTCTGATGCGCGCCTTGCGTGCTGGCGGCGTTGGTTGCATCTCGGCTACCGCCAATGTGAACCCTAAGGCCATTGCTGATTTAGCGGCTCACTGGACAGAATCGAATGCCGATGAACGTCAAGCAGACTTAGATCAAGTACGCGGAATTTTCGCTAAGCATCAAATGATTGCAGGTATGAAGACTGCCGTTGCGCATTACAGCAAAGATCCTGAGTGGCTCAGAGTACGTCCACCCCTCATGCAGTTAAGTACTGAACAACAAGCTCAACTACTTGGCGAGTTGCAGGCAATTCACTTCAGCATGCCAGGTTTGTAATTTAAAAAACTAAAAAGATCATTAGGAGACAATGATGAAATTACTGAAGGTAATTGCTTTATCGCTAAGCTTCCTTTGTGCAAGTGTGAGCGCACAAAATATTTCTATTGCAACAGGTGGTACAGGCGGCGTTTACTATCCAATGGGTGGTGGCTTAGCTTCCGTACTCTCCAGCAAGGTTCCAGGAATGTCTGCCACAGCGGAAGTTACTGGCGGCTCAGTGGATAACCTGAAGTTAATTGGTACAGGAAAGCCGTATGTTGGCTTCGCAATGGCCGATGCCGCTAAAGATGCAACCAGTGGTATTGATAAGTTTAAAGATAAGCCCATTGAAGTTCGCACTTTACTGATTCTTTATCCAAACCTAATGCACGTTGCAACAGTAGAGTCCACTGGTATTAAAACCATGGCAGACCTGAAAGGTAAGCGAATTAGCACAGGCGCTCCTGGAAGTGCTACAGAAGTGATGGCATTTCGCCTACTTGAAGCAGCAGGTCTAGATCCGAATAAGGATGTTAAGCGTGAGCGTTTAAGTGTTGCCGAATCAGTCAATGCAGTCAAAGATCGTAAGATTGATGCTTTCTTCTGGGTTGGTGGTTTACCTACCGCAGCCGTCACTGATTTAGCAAATAGCCCTGGCATGAAAATTGTCATGATTGATACTGCAGCTGAAGTACCAGCCATGAATAAAAAATACGGCAACTTGTATTTCCCATCTGTCATTACCAAGCAAACTTATAGCGGCATGGCAAAGGACAACAATGTTGCAGCGGTTGCCAACCTTTTGGTAGTCAACTCAACCATGTCAGATGCTGAAGCTTACAAAATTGTGAAGGCCATTTTTGATAACCAACTCGAATTGGTGCGTTCACATGCCGAGTATCGAAATGTCAAGCTGGATGCACAAAAAGCGAATGCAACTCCAGTGCCATACCATCCAGGCGCCTTAAAGTACTTCAAGGAAAAAGGTATCAAAGTAAACTAAAGCAGTACTCCGTACCCAGGGGTGAGTTAATCTCACCCCTTTTGCTTTAAAGTAGCAGAAAAATAAAGCAGTGCATAAATATAAAAATAGGTTGAGACATGAATCAAAACGTTATCGATAACGAAACCCAAGAAAAACTGGATGCCTTTATCAAGCAGGAAGAAGGCGACTCCAATAATTACAAGGGTCTTCTAGCCAAGTTTATTACCCTAGTGGCAGTAGGCATGTCTTTATTTCATCTTTACGCCGCTTACTCTATTGTTCCAACCCAGCAATTACGTGTAATCCACGTTGCGCTCGTTCTGTTTCTAGTTTTCTTAAGCTTCCCGTTGGCTGCTCGTTTTAAAAATCGTCTCATGATTTGGGATGTACTCTTTGCCCTAGGATCCGTCGCTATCGCTTACTACATCCTAAGTGGCGGCGATGATTTCATGGATAGAAATACTGCACCCAACTCTACTGATGTCCTGATTGGTATTGGTTTAATTCTATTAATTCTTGAGAGCGTAAGAAGAACTAACGGTATGGTGTTGGTTACAGTCACCGCCCTATTTTTGCTCTACGCTTTATTTGGCAACTTCTTACCGGCCCCCTGGACCCACAAAGGTTATGGTCTAGATCGCTTAGTGGGTTATATGTACATGACTCTCGAGGGCATTTATGGCACTGCCGTAGACGTCTCTGCAACCCTGATTATTCTTTTCACGATATTTGGTGCCTTCTTACAATTTACGGGCGCAGGCAAATTTTTTATTGATTTCTCCTTTGCGGCTATGGGCGGCAAATCCTCCGGGGTAGGCAGAACGATTGTGATGTCTTCATTCCTATTAGGTGGCCCTTCTGGATCGGGCGTTGCTACCACCGTTACTGTTGGCTCAGTAGCAGCCCCCATGTTGGATAAGGTGGGTTACGAAAAAAATGCTGCTGGTGGTCTTTTGGCAGCAGGCGGCCTAGGTGCCATCATCTCTCCCCCGGTGCTAGGGGCTGCAGCATTCTTGATTGCTGACTTCTTAAAAATTTCGTATTTGGATGTGTTGCTGATGGCGACCATTCCAACCATTCTTTTCTATCTAGGTTTATTTGTCATGGTAGAAATTGATGTGCGCAAATACGGCATGAAGAATATTCACTTTGAGTCTGCTGAGACAGCATGGCAACTCACTAAAAAATATTGGTTCCACTTCTTCTCACTCATCTCCATTGTGGTGTTCATGTTGATGGGCTTCTCTCCCGTGATGTCGGTCTTTTGGGCAACTGTAGTGTCAGCACTATCAAGCATGTTGCGCGAAGATACTGCTATCATTCCTTGGGCATGGTTCAAAGGAAAAGAACCCATCCTTAAGGGGCTCTATAACTCCAACCTGACTAAGGCTCTTGCTTCAGGCTCTACCGGTGTCTTGGCTATTGCTGCAACCTGTGCGGGTGCCGGTTTGATTGTGGGTACGGTTACCCTCACTGGTCTTGGCCTTAAATTTAGCTCGATTGTGATTCAGTATGCAGGTGGCTCACTTTTGCTAACCACCATTTTTACAGCCTTAGTAGTCTGGGTGGTTGGTCTTGCAGTACCAGTTACAGCCTCTTATATCATTTGCGCTGTGATTGCGGCACCCGCTTTAATTAATCTCGGTGTACCTGCGTTTGCCGCACATATGTTTATCTTTTATTACGCAGTGCTTTCAGAAGTATCCCCACCAACTGCACTCTCTCCATTTGCAGCAGCCGCGATTTGTAAAGGCAATCCCTACAAAACGACTTTACAAACGTGGAAGTATGTTGCCCCAGCTATTTTGGTTCCATTCATGTTTGTCTTAGATAAATCCGGCGTCAGTTTATTGCTAATGGGCTCTACAACCGCATTGGAACAAGCAGACTGGATGCAAATTGCCTGGGTTTCCTTTACTGCCGTTGTTGGCATCATCTGCTTGGCAGGCGGACTGCAAGGCTGGTTTATTGAGAAAACGAAGGTCTTTGAGCGCGTCATCATGGTGGTCTCAGGTGTTGCCCTTGCATACCCATCTACCGAGGCAGACTTGATTGGCTTTATTGGTTTTGGCCTAGTGCTAGTGACACAAACTATTGCCCATTTCAAGCTGAACCCTAGATCTTCTTAAGAGTTCATTCAATTCCTTGATTTTTAGATTCAAACTGAAGTCATCAATAACAACAAGGCCCGCAGATGCGGGCCTTGTTGTTTCTAAATACTGGTAGCTCAAAAATTGTCAGGCAATCTTGCTCCATGCAGCCTTGCCCGCATACTTCTTGACGGCAGCTTCATCAAACTCAAATCCCAAGCCAGGGGTTTTATGCAAAATCAAATCCCCGTTTTTAAAGGTAAGCTGCTTGTTGATTAATCTGCGGAAGTTCAGCACTTGATCATCCAAGAAAAACTCAACGAATCTCGCATTGGGTGTGGCGGCTACTAGCGGTGCATGTAGGTCGTGCATCCAATGCGGGCAGACTATCACCCCTTTGAGGTCAGCATAAGCAGAAATTCTTCTCCATTCGGTGATACCACCACAGACTGCGGCATCCGATTGCAAAATAGCAGCGCCACCAGCATCAATCAATTCTCTGAAGCGCCAGCGCCCCGCTTCCATTTCACCAGTGGCAACATTAATCTTGGTTTGACGTGCTAATGCCGCATGTAAATCAATTGCATCTGGTGAGAATGGCTCTTCAATCCAGTAAGGGTTATAAGCCTCAAAGCGGCGCACATATTCCAAAGCGGTTGGTAAATCACGCCAAGCATTATTAGCATCTAAGGTCAGCAATACATCGTCACCTACCGCTTTGCGAGCTGCTTTTACACGGGCTTCTTCTTCAGATGGGGATAGGCGTCCTACCTTCATCTTCACGGCTTTAAAGCCCTGCTTTACGTAAGACTCCATTTCTTGACCTAGCTTGGCAGGGGTTTTACCCTCTAAGTAATAGCCACCACTCGCATAGGCTGGCACACGATCATCTACGACTGCGCCTAAATATTGATGCAAAGGAAGAGCAACTGAGCGTGCGTTTAAATCCCATAAAGCCGTATCCAAAATAGAGATGCCGCGCATCACTGCGCCTGCTCGGCCTTGGAGAATGGATTCGTTGTACATCTCCATCCACAAGCCTTCGCTGCGGTGGCTATTTTGACCAATCAATTTTGGCGCTAGCAATTGCTCTACAGCAAGCTTAGCGATATCTCCACCGGCACTGCCAACGTAACAAAAACCAATCCCTTCATTGCCATCATTACCCCGCACCTTTACGAGACAGTAGTGGCGCTCCGAAACAGTGCGCGTAGAAAATGAGGTGACTTTATCTAAAGGCACTGCCACTGAGGCAACTTGGATGGACTCGATAATCGGCATCTAAACTCCTTAATCAAAAAATGATTGTAGCGAGAATTTAATTTACCAGCAGGAGTGCGAATAAGGAATAATCCATTCATTCCATTTCGAATTCATCAGTTAAACGGGTCAAAAATGAATAAAGTTATTGTCATCGGAACAGGCACCATGGGGGTTGGGATAGCTGCTGGATTTTTAGCTAGTGGTGCCAATATTGTCATCCTAGGACGCAGTACTGAAAAAGCATTGGCCTGTCTCGAGTCCATTCAATTATGCGCACAGTCAATCAACCCAAATTGGTCTGAGCTCAATCCGCAATTACTTAGTGGCAGCATTGATGAGTGGCAAGATTGGGATGAGTTGGACTTGGTTATTGAAACGATTTCAGAACATCTTGAACTCAAGCAAGAAATCTTTGCTACGCTAGACAAACGTGTACCTCCGCATATCCCCATAGGTAGTAATAGCTCTGGCTTTCCGATTAGCGATATTGCAAAAGACCTAGTTACGGCACACCGCATGTTTAATACGCACTACTTCATGCCTGCCCATATCGTGCCATTGGTAGAAATTGTTGCCGGAAAAAAATCAGACCTCGCCTTGGCAGATAAACTCTGTGAGCTTTATCGCGCGCATGGCAAGAAGCCTGTGCTTGTTAAAAAAGATATCCCTGGATTTTTGGCAAACCGCATTCAGCATGCCTTAATGCGTGAAGCACTGTCGCTTGTTGAAGAAGGTATAGCCACACCTGACGATATCGATACTGCGGTACGCTATAGCTTTGGCTTTCGTTATGCAGCGGTTGGGCCCATGACTCAAAAAGAAATCTCAGGGTGGGAAGGAATGACCTTAGCTGCGGAGTTGATTTACCCCTCCTTATCCAATGTCACTACACCCCCAAGTTGTGTGACGAATTTAGTAAAAAGTGGCAAAACTGGCATTGCTAAAGGAGCGGGTTTTAGAACTTGGTCAGCCGATGAGGCCGCGATCGTGAAACAGAACTATGAGAAGAGGTTGAAGGCAGCTTTTGCAGTCCTACAGATCGCTCCAGACTAAAACGCCATTTAATTTGCTGCGGCACAACATATTTATTCGGGTTCGCTCTCACATTATTAGATAATTGGGGTGTGAATAAAAAAGCATCTCTTGGCTCCCTGTTCATTCGGGGGGTAATCCTGTTTTCTGGCTGCGCCTTTCTATGCTCAACTCCGGGCTTGGCTCATGCAGCCCAAGCCCAAAGCACTAAACAAGCTCGCCAGAAAGTCATTGTTCAATCCTCCAAACAGGTTGGATTCAAAGATAAATCTGCAGGTATTGGCTCGAAAACCAGCAGCATGAGCCTTAACCCATCCCTATTCCAACGTAAAGCCCCGGATGAGCTCATGCTCGATAGCGACGCCAATTTAGATTACCGAGTGGCTCAAGGTTGCTTACGACGGAGCTTCAACGAAGACAATCTGCCCGCTAGTATTGGTATTGATAACCGTCAGTTCAGCGAATTCTTCAAGAATCAAACTAAGACATTTTTTGACCGCATGCGGGGTGATTGCATTCCTTATGCGGTTGCTTTTGGTGGTCGTAATCGCTTCGATTCATTAAGCATCATGAATGGCCCTATCCAAGACAGCAAAACAGAGGTGTGGACATTTACACCTTCTGCTGTTGGTGGATTTTTAATTCAACAAGACTATCTCAAGGATGAATCTAAACGCTTAACAGAGGTTCGCATCCCCTTAAGAGATGTCTTATATGACCCGCGTAAGGTAAGCGATCAATTGCCAGTTGAACTAGTCTGGGAACTCAATTCTCTGATCAAGCAAATTTATCCGGAAGAAAATAACTCTCTTGAAAATACCAATAGCGTGGTGCGCTTGATAGTAGACTTTGGTGATCGAGAAAAATGGGCACAAATTTGGGCAGTAGAAATTATTGATCCCACTAGCAAAGAGGTTTACGCAAATGCATTTTGGATGGAGCGCAATGACATCCCAGGAGGATTTTTTACAGGCTCAGGGGAATCGCTCGAACGTTCTTTTTGGACCAACCCATTAAGTTATCGCCGTATCTCGCGCGGTGTAGGCATGGTAAAGGCCTCTGGTAAGCGCAACAAGACTGCTGCCCCAGCAGTAAAAGCTACAGCGCCATCACCCGCGCCAGCAAGCAAGCAACGTTATCGCGCCCATATGGGCATTGATTACTCCGCACCAACCGGTACACCGGTATTTAGCGTTGCCAATGGCAGAGTGGCGCACATAGGTTACAGCGGCGCATTTGGAAACTTGATCATTTTGGAGCATCCAGGTAATTACCACACCTACTATGCTCACTTGAGTAATTACAATATCGAGCTTGAACTTGGAAATGAAGTGCGACGTGGATTTGAAATTGGTTACGTGGGATCCACTGGCAGATCAACTGGTCCACACCTTCATTTTGAATTAAGAAAAAATGGTATCTATGTGGATCCTTATGGTTCCAAGACCCAGCTAGATTTATGGTCTATGCGTGATGATGAAAGCGGGCAGTTAACCAGAGAGATACTGCTGCTGGGTAGCCCTATTAAAAATAACTGATTTAGTCGTTTAAATTTCAATAGCTCAATTGCACTGAAATAAAAAGGGTCCACTTGGACCCTTTTTATTTGATGGTAAGTAAATTAGCCTAGAACTAGCACTGGTAGTTTTGAATGGACGATCACCTCATGTGTCTCGCTACCCAACAAGATACTTTTAAGACCTGTGCGCTTATGAGATGCCATCACGATCACATCTGCTTTTGCTTTGGTAGCGCCAGCCAAGATTCCCTCGGATAAATTGCTGTTGGCAATATGCAGGCTTTTCACCTGAATGCCAGCACCAAGTGCAGTGACAGCTTTCTTAAATACATCCATTGCATAAGCTTCGCAAACCTTAGTGTGCTCTTTTTGTGAGATGCCATAGCCCATGGTGCTATCGGAATACACCATTGGCGGCAATGGATCGGAAACATACACCAAGGTCACTGCAGCATCATCAGCCTTGGCAAGTGCAGCCACTTTTTTCAAGGATTTTTTGCTGACATCTGATCCGTCTACCGGTACCAATAAATGCTTAAACATGTTGACCCCCTTAAATTGAACTACTAATCTGCTCTTTCCATCATAATACTAATTATTGGTCCACAAAAGATTAAAGGTAACCAAATTGCTCAAGAATTTTGCTATCTACCTGTCATTTTTAATAACCCTAATCGCAATCGATTTAGTGTGGCTCTTGGAGGTCGCCAAAAACCTCTACCGTAACGAGATGGGCGACTTGATGGCCAGTGAACCCAAACTACTTGCTGGGCTCGCTTTCTACCTTCTATATGCACTGGGTGTCTGTATTTTTGTAATTGTTCCCGCACTATCAAAGCAATCTTGGCTATATGCACTGCAATATGGAGCCTTGTTTGGTCTATTTTGTTACATGACTTACGACCTCACTAACCTAGCAGTGGTTAGAAACTTTCCAACACAATTGGCTTTTATTGATATTGCTTGGGGTAGCTTTGTTACAGCCTTGTGTGCGAGTTTTGCATACTGGGTTGGCAACCGCATCTCCTAAATGCTTCTTTTAATTATTTAGACATTGCAGGAATGTTTTTTCGTCCCCAACTATTCAACACATTTACTGGGTACAACCGGACGCTTTTCACAAAAGATTTGTTAGCAGGAATTACCGTTGGGGTTGTTGCACCTCCCTTGGCTATGGCTTTTGCAATTGCCAGGAGGCTAGAGACTCTCATATCAGTCTAATTATTGGTACTGACTTTGTTACCCCAGCCGTTACGGCGTTCATAAATAACAAATAGAACGCCCCATATCACCACGGCAACATAGGCCCATACCCAAGCTACTTGCGATGCACGTGAGCCAGAGATATCCAAAACGAAACCAAAAATAGCGGGGCCCAATAAACCGCCGCCAAAACCCATTAATGAATGCAGGCCCATAGCGGCGCCCTTGATATTTTCTTGTGCGCTAATCACTAGACCTGCAGTGAGCGTTGAGGAATCCGCCATGATGAAAATAGCGTGTCCTATAGCTAGAGCAACAATCAACCACCACGATTGGCCTGTTGAGCAAGCAAATGCGATACCCAATACAGCACTAGTTAGCATCACAATACACACCCACTTTTGACGCCCTATTCGTAGGGCAATTTCGTTACCCAATATAGATGCAGGTACCCCAAAGAAATTAATCACCCCAGCTAAAGTGGTTGCCGCCAGAAAAAAGGTTTCGCCTGAAGCAACAGCACAAAAGGCAAAGAAGGCCACAATCCAACTTCTAGAGGCAAAGAGCTCTAAGGTGTGTGCTGTATATCCAAAAATAAATCCTGCGGCAGTTTTGTCCTGCAATACCAATTTCCATTTATCCACAGGAAAAATATCATGTAGACGAATATGGATAGGCCCCCGCCACTTCTCATGCTGCAATGCCGGGATGAATATAAACACAATCAGAAATGCAGCAAATGGGCCTAAGGCAATCAGACTAAAAACATAATGCCAACCGAATGCACTTAAGATCCAGCCTGAACATAAATAGGAAAAGCCTGTGCCAATACCAAAGAAAGCGGTGTAGAAAGCAATATGTCTTGTCAATTCACCAGACTGGATGCGATCAGACAATATTTTGAGGCCAGGCATATACGTTCCTGCAAGCCCAGCACCATTCAATGCCATGAAAAATAGCGCTGTCCAAAAGTTATACGCTAATAAGCCCATACCCAAAAGACCGAAAGTGGCTGTTAGTCCGCCTACGAGATAGACCTTACGCGCATCAACACGATCCGTTAAAGCGGTGGCCAATGGAACAGCAAGCATATAACCAAAGAAAAATGCACTTGCGATTAAGCCTGATTGCAAATTACTGAGATGCCACTCTTCTTGTAACGTAGTTAATACGACGGCGTAGCAAGCAAAGCCCAATAAAGCACAGGTTTGTGCCATGAGCATGAGAGGGGTATAACCAGCTGAACGAAAGCGCATAAATAGTCAGTAGAAACGTGAACTCATTCTACTCGCCCGGAAAGCAATAGACCCGCTACACTATGAGAAACAAGATGGAGACAGCATGAACAGTAAATCTTTGACAGTTCGTTTATTGCAGATCGGCCTTAGCTTCTTCCTGGGCTGTACAAGCACCCTAGTAGCGGCTGATAACTTCCCTTCCAAACCCATTAAAGCAATTGTTCCATTTGCCCCAGGTAGTACCACTGACCAAATTGGACGCGCTTTTGCAGCAAAAATGTCTGAGACACTAGGTCAGCCTGTAGTGGTCGAAAACCGCCCTGGTGCAAATGGTCTTATTGGTGCAGATTTTGTGGCCAAAGCGCCTGCCGATGGATACACGATCTTATTTGGCACCAATAGCACCAATGCTGCCCTGAAAAGCTTAGTTAAAAATTTACCCTATAACCAAGATACTGCCTTTACTCCGATTGGATACTTTGGGTCAGCTCCACTCATCGTTGCCGTCAATAATGATGTGCCCGTCAAATCACTCAACGGATTTGTATCGCTTGCTAAAGCGAACCCGGGGAAAGTCACTTTTGCCTATGCAAGTACATCACAACGCGTTTCTTCAGAGATGCTGGCGAGTTTTGCTGATATCAAAATGACCGGAGTGTCATATAAGAGCGGACCCAATGCAATGACGGACTTAATTGGCGGTCAGGTCAATATGTTTACTTCTGACTTTGGCGTCTCTTTACCCCAAGTCCAAGCGGGGAAAATCCGCGGACTTGCCGTTACTTCTTTAAAGCGTTCTCCGGTAATCCCTGAATTGCCCACTGTAAATGAGGCGCTAGGTACCAAAGGCTACGAGCTCATCGCCTTCTTTGCGGCGTTTGGACCAGCAGGTATGCCAAAAGATGCCATTCTGAAACTCAACCAAGCCATTAACAATGCCGCAAAATCAAAAGACTTAGTTGATCGGCTCTCTGCAAATGGTTTTGAAACTCAACCTGGCACACCTGAGGCGCTCGGACAAAAAATTAAGATAGAAACTGCGAAGTGGGCTAAGGCGATTAAAGAAGCTGGCATGGAGCCAGATTAAATCAAATTAGCTTATTGCTGACTACGATTAGGCGAATCTTGGAAACCGTTAGAGCGGTAAGTCAGAACTAAAGTATCTCGATAGCCATATTTTGCTAAGGGCTGAATGGGCGTGGATTCATGAATCATCCGCTGATCATTCATCAACAATACAGACCAAGGCTCAGTCAGCGTAAAGCGTAAGCCTGCAGAACCAGAGGCATCAAATATTCTGGTTTCACCACCCTTAATACTCGAGCGACCCAACAAGAAGACTGCTACAAAATCGACGCCATCACGATGGGCACCTTCAGGCGTTGGTCGGCCAATGCCATCGGTAGTATCAATCCGAAATTGATGTGCTTCCACAAACCAAGTATTTACAGGTTTGAGACTATTTAATATATTGGCGAGTCCAAGCAAAACCGATTGCCAAGCGAGGTTACTCAGTAACTCTTCTTGAATAGGTTCAAACCAGCGCTCAAGACCGCCATGAAGCGCGTTGTAATCAAGCGACTGCCAATGTGCGCGATGAGGAACTAAGGTGAGCTCAGCGCCTTTAATCTGATAACTCGCATGACGGCGAAAACGATAACGGCCGCCATCCTTGAGATAGGGATCACGTGGCAAGTTTTCCCAAAACTGTGTGAGGCTTTGTAGACTAGATAGTTCTACATGACTAAATTCAGCGACAGTCTTTGCAGAGACAACTGCATATCCATCATCATGCAAAGCCACATTAATCTGCTTCAGAGGGGTCAGTGGAGGTGCAAGGCCGAGAATCGTCATCACTCTATTTTAGGTCAAGCAGCAGAACTTCGTTCATTCAATTGCGTTAATCCAACTGAGCGCCAGAAGCTTTCACGATCTTTGCCCACTTTGCCAGCTCCTCTTTTAGCAAAGAGCTCAACTTATTAGTGGGCACCGGAGCAAGATCTAAGCCCTGTGCACTGAGCTTTTCACGGACTTCTGACTTAGACATCGTCTTCTCCATTGCCGCCTGAACTTTCTTCACAACATCCACACTTACACCAATAGGAGCGAAGATTGCTACCCAGACCTCACCGATACAATCAGGGTAAGTTTCAGCAATAGTGGGGATTTCAGGAGCGGCAGGAGATCGCTTGGCAGAACTAATAGCAATCGCCTGAAGCTTGCCTGCTTTGATGTAATTGAGAGCGGATGGCAAACTTGCAAATGCTAAAGGCACTTGTCCTCCCAAAACATCATTGATGGCTGGAGCAACCCCTTTGTAAGGAATATGTTGCATTTCAATACCGGCACTCGCATTGAGCATGGCACCTAACAAGTGACTGATCGTGCCATTGCCGGCTGATGCATAAGACAACTCACCAGGCTTTTTCTTGGCCGCTGATACAACATCCGCCAATGTTTTATAAGGGGATCCCGGAGGAGAAACTAAGACATAAGGTGTGGCACCAACATAATACAAAGGCACAAAATCATTGACAGGATCAAAGCCAGGATTTTTATATAAAGATGGGTTAATGGCTTGTGCACTATTAATAGTCAGCAATAGGGTGTAACCATCCTTTGGCGAACGGGCAACACTTTGTGTGCCAATATTGCCGCCAGCACCAGGTCTATTTTCAACCACAATGGAAGCGCCAATGGACTCCCCAAATGCAGGCGCTATAAGACGCGCAACGATATCATTTGTGCCACCAGCCGCCTGAGGGACCACCATGGATATGGATTTATTTGGGTATGCTTGCGCCTGAACCCCAAGAGAAATGATGAGGCCTAAAACAAATAAGTACTTCTGAAATATTGTCTTCACTGTAACTCCTTAGTGCATCAAGCTCAAGCGTTCCCGTACATCACCCACATGCCCCTTAAGATCATATAGCTCTTTGGCGTCTAGCATAGATACATTGATATTTGCTACTCGTCTTTCAATATCCGCTAGATCCTTAAAGTTCTTTTCTTTTAGAGCTGGATTTTGAGCATTTTTATCAATGATCTTAAGCTCCTCATACACTTGGGCTAACTTCAAGCGCAACAAGAAATTCTTGGTTGATGGAATGTAAGTAAATAATGGGATCAGAATCACCAACAATGGAATTACGATCTTGACGAAACGCCCTGCCCAAACTGCACTCCAGAATGGTAAATGGCGATGCAAAAATGAAGGACCATCTTTTAGGTAAATCTCAGCATCCACGTGTAATGGAAAATCCAATCCAGCACCAGAAGGAAACTCACCAACTTTTTGTAAGCGTGAATAGGATTTTAAAATATCATAAGAGGCACCAAGCATTAATGAAACTAATGCCGGGCTGACATTGTCATGCGCTACCAAGGTTGCTGTAGCAGCCATTACCTGAATTTCTTGTCGAGGTTGATCATGCTCAATGCTCAATAACCCTCGCGGCACTGTGACCTTAGAAAGATAAGTGAGATTACGGGTATACGCATCCGCCTGATCAAAGTTCATCAAACGAATACCCGGAATAGAGTAAAACTTCTTTAAGATGGGTGCTTCTGCTGCAGCCACAATAAATACTGCGTCCAACTCGCCATTACTAAGCTTAACCATAGCTTCATCAGGCTTGAGTCTTTCGGCGCCGATCTCTTTGTCAGTCATTCCACTGATTCGCAATAAATCGTTCGTGAGCGCCAAAGTTCCGCTGCCATCGTTACCAATGGAAACGCGCTTACCTTTAAGTTGACTCAGTATCTTGAGTTGGCCACCCTCATTTTTGAACGCGCCTTCGCGATACCAAACCCAAATAGGCTCATAAAACATGCCGGCTATAGATACTAATTTTGGATATTGATCAAGATTGGCTACACCACCTTGCACCATCGCAAAATCCACGCCAGACTGGGGATCATTTAAAAGGGTTAAGTTATCCAAAGTTCCCCCAGTGGAGCGAACCTTAAGATCCACACCTTCCGTGGAAAGCTCCACTTTAAGGCGCTCACCAAATTGATAGTAGAGTCCAGTAGGAAAACCTGTGGCCATTTCAATCGACTTTGGAGGTGGTGGTACCAAGAACCACAGCACACTAAAAATCAGGACTAAGAGCACAAGAAAGGCTGCTACCAGAGCCAAGGGGTTATAAATTTGTTTTTTGAAGAAATTCATGAAAGTCTCTTTTGTTTTTTTGCATTATGCCCCGAGCATAGCTATCGGAAAAGGTTTCAAAACGGTTCACATAAATCACGATAAGATGAGGCTTTTTAGAAGCCCTAAACACCATTATGAATTCAGCAAAGAACAAGGTTGCCCTAGTCACCGGAGCAGGAACTGGCATCGGAAAGGCTGCCGCCAAGGCCCTACTTAAGGGCGGCTATCAAGTAGTGCTGACAGGACGAAATCTCGATAGGTTGACTAAAGCCATTGCTGACATTGGCGGCAATCAAAATAACTGTCTTGCGGTTTCTTGCGACGTGGGCAAACCAGATGAGGTCAAAAAACTATTTGCAGCACTTAAAGACCAATTTGGTCGTATTGATGTGCTCTTTAATAATGCTGGCATGGGTGCGCCCGCCATCCCCATGGAAGAGTTAAGTTACGAACAGTGGATGAATGTGGTGAATGCTAATCTCTGTGGCGCATTCTTATGCTCACAGGAAGCGATTCGCATGATGAAAGCACAATCCCCACAAGGGGGCAGAATTATTAATAATGGCTCAATCTCTGCGCATGCACCGCGCCCGATGTCAGCACCCTATACAGCGACAAAACATGCCATTAGTGGCCTAACTAAAACTATTGCTTTAGATGGTCGCCCCTTCAATATTGCTTGTGGTCAAATCGATATCGGCAATGCTGCAACAGAGATGACTGAGCGTATGGCCGCCGGAATTATGCAAGCCGATCAATCGATTAAGGTAGAGCCGCGTATGGATGTTGATCACGTCGGTGAAGCTGTTTTGCACATGGCGCAACTCCCATTAGAGAGCAACATTCTCTCCATGACCATTATGGCAACCAACATGCCGTTTGTTGGCAGAGGCTAAAACTTACTGACGTACTTGATCTACCAGGAGTCGCACATCCTTAGCGCCAACCTGAATGGTTTGAGCAGTAGAGATTAAGTCTCCAGCCTCTGGCTTAGCCATGCCAGTTTTTGAGATGCGCACCTCGATACTCACCTCCGATAATTGCGAGAGCAGCGCTGCAGGATTCATAGCTAAGGCGTCACTCAAAGTAAAGCGCATGGGGAAATCTGTTGCAGGTACTTTGAGGACTGCAACCGGCATACGTTCTCCGGGCTTGCGAGCAACTACCATCACAATATCGCCGGGCTTTATCTTGGACTTCATATCAAAAGATAATTCAATCTTGCCGCTAATCTCTTTACCGGAAGAGACCGCAGGAGTTGGGGTAGGCGCTGGAGAAGTAGTAGCTAAGCCACCTTTAGCGCGCGCCTCTGCAATCGATCCCTGAATAGCACGTGCCTCGTCGGTATCGGCTGGTATTTGTTTTGCCAGCTTTTCCCAAGTCTGCACTGCAGCCTTGTAGTTATTGGCATTGAAAGAGGCCGTCCCAGAAAGCCAGAGCGCCATCAAGTTATCAGGATCCAGCTTTAAGGCCTGGTTAATGAGTTGCAAAGGCTTGCCAGCAAAACTGCCATTAGCATTAGCAGCCAAAACATCTGCATAGTCTGCTAATAATTGCGGATCAGAATCAATGAAGTTACCAGCACGCGCATACGCTTTAGCGGCATCTTCATTACGACCTAAGATTCGATAAGAGCGCGCCAGCATGGCCCAACCCTTCAAGTTCGTCGGATCCTTTTCCATTTTGATAGCAAACTCCGCCACCATTTTTTCAACACCCTCTTGAGTCACAGGCTGTTCAGAGTTTGTTTGGGCTACACGAACAACATCACCTAAGTAAAAATACAATCCAGAGGATAACAAGACAATGAAGATGCAAATTCCGATGGTAGTTTTCTTAACAGAACCAGCTACCTCTTGATCATCCTCTTCAATCGTATCCTGAAAAAGACGTTGACGCATTTCTGCATGCGCAATCTCATAGTCCGAGACTGTAATGACACCGGCATGATGTTCGGCCTCTAATTTATCGAACTCTTCCCGATAAATAGCAGCATTCATTTGACGACGCGATGTCGCCTTAGTCTTCGCTGGAAAAATATAAGGACGTAGAAGCAATACCAAGACTAGAACTAGGAGTAAAAAAGCGGGAATGAAAAAGCTAGTCACTGAATTCATCTCTCTTTCTTATCGGCTGCGTTTAGCAATGCATCGATTTTTTGATTGTCTGCAGCGGTCAAGATGACATTGGGAACCCTGCTATTTCGACGGCGCAAATAAGTCAATAGACCCGCAATACCGATGGCTAAAATAACAAATGGGCCAATCCATAGCAGCCACGTTATTGGCTTTACTGGCGGGCGATATAGTACAAAATCGCCGTAACGCTCAACCATAAAGTTCCGAATTTGGTCATCGCTCTTGCCCTCTTTGATCAGAGTCCGAATTTCACGACGCAGATCATTTGCCAAATCAGAGCGTGAGCCTGCCAAAGATTCGTTCTGGCATACCAAGCAGCGCATTTCCTCAGAAATACTGATGAGTCGTTGCTCTGTTACAGGATCGTCCGCCAAGGGAGCGGCTTCATTCGCGATGGCGCTACCCAAGCCCAATGCACAGATGGCAGCTAAGAAATAACCTTTCATGATTTCTTCAGCTCGGTCAGCATGGGATAAATTTTCTGATTCAATAAATTCATCGTTAATGGGCCAATATGCTTAAAGCGTATCACTCCAGCTTTATCAATAATGTAAGTCTCTGGCACACCATAGACGCCGTAGTCGATACCAACACGGCCATTACCATCAAATGCAGAGAGTAAATAGGGATTGCCTTGTTTTGCTAACATCGCCAAAGCGTCTTCACGCTTATCTTTGTAATCTAAGCCAATCACTGGTGCTATTTGGGATTTAGCAAGCTCAACCAATGCAGGGTGTTCTTCACGGCATGCTACGCACCATGATGCCCAAACATTCAGTACCCAGACCTGGCCCTTCATATTGGCTGGTGAAAACATTTTGCTGCCGTCGGCCAGTTGCGGAATCTCAAAAGCTGGTGCTGCTTTATTAATTAACGGAGAGGGAACTTCATGTGGATCACGATTTAATCCGATAGCGAGGAAGACTACTAGACCAATAAATAATATGAGTGGAATTAAAAACTTTGTCTTCATGACAATTTGCTCTTTAACTTCATTCGATAGCGCTTATCTGACATGGCTAACACTCCACCCAAAGCCATTAATAAGCAACCACCCCAAATCCAGTCCACAAAAGGCTTGTAGTAAACACGTACGGCCCAAGATTGATCCCCTAACTCTTCACCCAGAGAGACGTAAATGTCACGAGTCAATCCTGCATCAATCGCCGCCTCAGTCATCGGCATCGTCGAGGAAAAATAACTTCTCTTTTCGGGATAGAGCGTTGTCTCCACATTGCCATTTTTGGATAGCAAGAATGTTCCACGCATTGCTTGGTAATTTGGACCACGTGTAGCGTTAACACTCTGCAGCTGGATTTGATAACCACCAACACTCACAGTGTCATCTGCTGCCATACGCACATCTTTTTCTTCTTGGTATGCACCCACCATCGTGACCCCGATGACAAATACTGCAATACCTAAATGCGCAACCTGCATACCTATGAAAGAACGCGTCGGCTTACCTGCTTTAGCTTGGCGCATGATCTGCATACAACCAGAAGCGATTACCCAAAATGCCAACATGAAGCCCATGCCCGCGAGCCAAGTAAATTGACCCATGATCAACGGGATGGTAATGCCTGCGATCAAAGCAACTAGTCCAGCAATCCATAAACGCTTGATGATCGTGATTAAGTTACTCTGTTTCCAGCTCGTCCATGGACCAATACCCATCAGAACCAATAAAGGAACCATGATTGGAACAAATACGCTATTGAAATAAGGAGGGCCTACAGAAATCTTACCCAGATGCAAAGCATCAATCAGTAATGGATACAAAGTTCCCAGCAAAACAGATCCTGCAGAAACTACCAAAAAGACATTACCAAGCAAGATAAATGTTTCACGAGAGGTGAGGCTAAATTTACCGCCCATCGAGCTCTTCGGTGCGCGCCATGCATATAGCAATAAAGAAGAGCCCACTACTAAGGATAAAAATATCAAGATAAAGATGCCGCGTCGCGGGTCAGTCGCAAATGCATGCACTGAGGTTAATACTCCAGATCGAACTAAGAATGTTCCTAATAACGATAAAGAGAATGCAGTAATCGCCAAGAGCACGGTCCAACTCTTAAAACCACCACGCTTTTCAGTCACCGCCAAAGAATGTAATAAGGCAGTGCCTACGAGCCAAGGAATAAATGAGGCATTCTCAACCGGATCCCAGAACCACCAGCCGCCCCAACCCAATTCGTAATACGCCCACCATGATCCAAGTGCGATACCCAGGGTCAAGAAAACCCAAGCAGCAGTTGTCCAAGGGCGTGACCAACGCGCCCATGCAGCATCTAACCTACCGGACAATAAAGAGGCGATAGCAAAAGCAAACGCTACTGAGAAACCAACGTATCCCATATACAACATTGGCGGATGAAATACCAAGCCCGGATCTTGCAATAGTGGATTGAGAGAGCGGCCATCTTGCGCAGCTGGTAGTAGTCGTTCAAATGGATTTGAGGTTGTCAAAACAAACAACAATAAGCCACTAGTAACTAAACCCAACACCCCAATCACCCGTGCCACCATAAAATCGTCTAAGGCTTTAGAAAGCTGGGCAACCAAAATCGTCCAAGTAGCAAGCAAGAAAACCCACAACAACAACGATCCTTCATGACCACCCCAGACTGCACCTAATCGGTAGATCACTGGCATTTGTGAATTCGAGTGCTCAGCAACATAGAGCACGGAAAAATCATTGGCGTAGAAGCTCCAGGCCAATATACCGAAGGCAATTGCAAGCAATAAGAAAACGGTTTGCGCAGCCGGTCTAGCCAACACTAACCAGTCACGACGTCCAAATTGAGCGCCCAGCAAAGGCAAAACCCCTTGAATAAAGGCAATGCAAAGCGCCAGGACTAAGGCGTAGTGCCCAAACTCAGAAATCATTTTTTGCTTCCCTCGTTACTTCCATTCTTTTGAGCTTGATCTAAGGCATGTTTAGCTTCAGGAGGCATGTAGTTCTCATCATGCTTTGCCAATACTTCGCTGGCAATAAATTCACCATTCGCGCTCATGCGACCTTGGATGACTGCGCCCTTACCTTCTTTAAATAAATCCGGAAGGATGCCGGTATATGCCACTGGAATATCTTTAACAAGATCGGTGATGACAAAGTGTACCGTTAAGCCATCACGCTTTAACGAGCCATCTTTAACCATGCCCCCAATTCGAAAAGCTTGACCCTGCGGCGCTTTTCCTGCAGAGACTTCGCTTGGAGTGACATATAAAGCAATATTGCTATTGAGTGCATTCAAAATTAAGAGCGCAGCAACGCCGATAGCGATGAGGGCAGCAACAATGATGAATGCACGTTTATATCTAGGCTTCAATTACTAATCTCTTTATCAAACTGCTCTGCTAATTGCTCTTGCTTCAACCTGCGCACGATTGTTCTAAAGCGAGCACGCACTAATAGGGGCTCTAATATCAACACTAGCGCACAAACACCAAAACTACTCCACACATAAAGTGCGTAGCCGCCCATGGCAAAAAACTCGGCAGGACTATTCCACATCAGTTTTTCACCTCATTTGATTGTCTCACCCAATCAGCATGGGCTTCACGCTCCAAAATGATTGCCCTTACTCGCATTAAGGTAACCGCAATGGAGTACATCCAAAAGCATAAGGCCATTAAGAGCATTCCCAAGAGCATGGTCTGAGCCATTGCTGGGGCTTTGGTCAGAGAAACGGAGGCGCCCTGATGCAGGGTATTCCACCACTTCACCGAGAAATAAATAATGGGCACATTGACAACGCCTACCAAAGCCAAAATAGCGCTCGCCTTATCAGCCCTGCGAGGATCATCAATCGACGCCCTCAAGGCAATAAAGCCCAAATACAGAAATAAGAGAATCAACTCTGAGGTCAAGCGGGCATCCCAGACCCACCAAGCGCCCCACATTGGCTTACCCCAAAATGCTCCAGTCCATAGAGATAAAAATGCCATCCATGCGCCTATTGGGGCGAGAGCTTGCGCCATCATGGCAGATAAACGGGTATTGAAAACTAAGCCTAGTCCTGCCCATCCAGCCATGACCAAATAAATGAACATTGACATCCATGAAGCAGGGACATGAATAAAGATAATGCGGTAGCCCTGCCCTTGAACTGCATCTACCGGCGCAACAAAAAAGCTCACCCACAAACCAGCAGCGCCAAACAAAAAAGTCAGGATCCAGAAGAATGGGATGAGCTTACCCGCCACCGGATAAAAGGTACTGGGGCTAGATAACTTAAACCAGTTAACTAAGCGGTGGTTAGAAAAATTATTTACCTGACTCATTCAATCGCAATCTTTACGGCCGCACTACTTACCCAAGGAACAAATGCTAAAGCCAAAATCAATAATGCGCCTAGCAATGAAAAGTGGCCTGATGTATCCAAGCCCACGCTATTGGCATAAACAGCGCCAGCACCAAAAATAAGCACGGGAATATATAAAGGCAGAATTAATAAACTTAATAACACACTGCCTCCCCTGACACCCAAGGTCAATGCTGCACCGATAGAACCTAGTAAGGATAGCACTGGCGTACCCAATAAGAGCGTTCCCATCAATACATATAAGGAGCTAGCGTCTAGATCAAACTGAATGCCAATAATCGGGGCCAAAAGTACGAGTGGTAAACCGCTCACAATCCAGTGGGCAATAATTTTACCAACCACCAACAGCGCCATAGGCTGGGGTGATAAAGCGAGCTGCTCTAATGAGCCGTCTTGATAGTCGGCAGCGAATATACGATGCAATCCCAATAAGGTTGATAGCAAAGCCGCTACCCAAAGAACACCTGGCGCAATTTTGCGTAGCAAAGCGGCGTCCGCACCAATGCCTAATGGAAATAAGCTCGTCACCACCACAAAAAAGAAAAGGGCTGTGAGTACCTCACTTTTACGACGCATTACTAATAGTAAGTCGCGGTGAATGATGGCTAATAAGGCATTCATAAATCGAGCACCTTCACGTGCGGGAGACTTACTTCTTGATGGCTGGTGAACACCGCCAATCCCCCTTGCTCTAAATGTTCCGCAATGAGTCCCTGTAAAGCTTGTACCGCATGCATATCGAGCGCATTGAATGGCTCATCCAATATCCAAAGCTGAGCTTGACGTGTCAACATACGAGCCATCAAGATGCGGCGCTTCTGCCCTGCAGACAAACAATTGACAGGCAAGTACTCGCGCCCACGCAATCCAAAACGCCAGAGAGCAGCGAATGCTTGATCGTCCGGTAAATGAATATCATCTAAGGCGGCATAGAGTTGCAAATTTTCTAAGGCGGTAAGGTCCTCCTTTAATGCATCGCGATGCCCCAAAAAGAGCAGTTCGCGATGATAGTGAGATTGCTCTTTAGAAATAGATATACCACCCCAAAGCACCTCTCCGGATTCTGGTTTGGATAGTCCTGTAAGGAGTCTCAACAAACTCGTTTTCCCTACGCCATTCTCACCGCGAATATGCAAACACTGGCCTGCAGAAAGTACTAGATCTAAGTCGGAAAACAGACGTCTTTCACCACGGACACAAGCCAGAGCGCGAGCTTCGAGCATCAAAAGGGGCTTGCTGGTGGAGGAGGAGGTATCGACTGTCATAAGGGCTGATGGCTTGAATCAAACCACCCCAGGCATTGTCCAAGAGCCCATGGGGACTGTCAAACCAGCAAGAGGGGATTTATGGGAATAATCCCTTTCAATTCAATTACTTATGAAATTATAAACCCTGTCGACTCAAAAAGAAAAAACCACCCGTAGGTGGTTTTCATAATTAAATCAATTACTTAGCTTATTTAAGACGCCCAGTAATTTCTGCAATACGTTGTCCATAAAGCCGGGCAGTCTCCAAGTCGCCCGCATTGACTTCGTCAGCACTCGCATCCGAAGGGGTTTGCATCATGGCTCCGGCCGATGACCCGACGTAGTTAATATCATCACGCTTGGCAGCTTTCGAGTTCGAAGGCATTAATCCAGTTCCTACCCATAGACCAGAATGTTGCATAGCCAAGGTAAAGAAATAATGCAATGTGGAATGCTTGTCACCATTCATCGTTGCCGAATTGGTGAAACCCCCAAATACTTTATCTTTCCATTGCTGTGAGAACCATTGCTTTGAAGTGGCATCAGCAAACTTTTTAAATTGCCAGCTCACTGTACCCATATAGGTTGGTGAACCAAAAACAATTGCATCTGCTGCATTCAGAGTTTCCCACTGCGCATCAGTGATATTCCCTTCTGCATCAATAGCTACTAATGTAGCGTTCGCACCTTTTGCAACCGCTTCTGCTTGTTTTACTGTGTGGCCATAGCCACTATGAAATACCACTGCAATTTTTGTCATCTCTATTTCCTTTAAAAAATGTTTACCCCAAATAAGATATGAGGCTTGTCCTGATAACGATTCAGCCTTACTCTGGCTTAATGCCAGCACTCTTAATGATCTTGCCCCAACGCAAAGACTCTTTCTTTTGGAACGCTCCAAAAGCCTCAGAGCTCATTGAGTAATACTTTGCCCCTTCTGTTTCCAGCTTCTTTTGAACCGCTGGCTGCTGCATGATTTTGCTTACTTCATCGTGTAACTTTTTCACTACGGTAGGTGGAGTACCCACTGGAGCGAAGAGTCCAATCCAATTTTTGACATCAAATCCGGGTAAGGTTTCACTAATACTTGGTAAATCTGGCATCGATGGATCTCTGCTCGAACCGGTGACTGCTAAGCCGCGCAACTTATCACTTTTTACATACGGAAGAATTGTTGGCATCGTTGCAAACATCACTTGAGTTTGGCCGCCAATTAAATCGGTAATAGCAAGCGCATTTCCCTTGTAGGGGATGTGCGTCATATCAACCTTCGCGGTCATTACAAAAAGCTCTCCGGCCAAATGACTAGCAGTGCCAATTCCACCCGAACCATAAGACACTTTTCCTGGATTTGCTTTTAGATAAGAAATTAACTCTGGCACATTTTTAACTGGCAGGCTTGGATTAACCGCTAACAAACCTTCTGCATCCAACACAAAGACCACCGGCACAAAATCTTTCAATGGATCATAGGGCATGCTTTTCACTAAATAAGGATTAACTGCATGCGTTCCGATGCTACCCATTATTAAGGTGTAACCATCCGCAGGTGATTTAGCCACAAAGTCAGCGCCAATATTGCCGCCGCCGCCAGTTTTGTTTTCCACAATCACTGGTTGACTAAACGCCTCGCTCAACCCCTGCGCAATGATCCTAGAGAAGCCATCCGCAATACCGCCTGTGGCAAATGGCGAAATGATTTTGATTTGGCGATTAGGATAGTTAGCCGCTTGGGCAAAAACGGCTTGAGCAGACAATAAGCCAAATACCAAACCCAAAGTAAGGACAATTTTTTTCATATGATTATTTTCAGATATTTGAAACAGGGGCAGCAGATAAACCTTGTACACCGTACTGTCGAATTAAATCAGTCACCAAACCACTTCGAATGAAGTCCTCTACGCAGGCACCTAAAAACTCTACTGATTCAGTATTGGATTTCTTGGTAGCAATCGCTTGTTGAATGCCCGTGAATTGACCATCCAAAATCCGCAATCCTGGAACTTTCTGAGCAAACGTAACCAAACCCGTTTTCAGGCCGGCCAAGGCATCTAGCCCCTCGCTCAGAAAAAGCGCATTGCTCGCTTGCAGACTATCGGCATGTACCAGCGTGGCATGTTTTAGATTGCGTTGTAACCAATGGTCGTATGCACTCTTGAAGAAAGATGCGATACGAACGCCCGGCTGGTCTACCTGAGCAATATCTTGAATCGATGAGTTCACAGGCACCAAGTAAGTTGCCTCTAGCTCTACGTAAGCAGGAGTAAAGGTCACTTTTTGGGCACGTGCTGGATCAGAGCCCACCAAAACTATGGCGCATCTGCCGCTAGCCGCAGCATCCACCACCTCATCTTGACTTTCATAACCCGTTAAGTCTAAAGGTACATCCAAACGCTTTGCTATCGCACGACAAATATCCGGCGCTATACCTGTTGGCTCACCTGATAATGAACGGCCAGTCACTAGTAAGAAATTGCCGAGGTAGACGGCAGCAGACAGAACGCCTTGAGGAGCAAGTTGTTCCCTCACAGCAGAAGAAATCGAACTCAAGTGAATCCTTAGAATGAAATAATGAGGAAACTATAGACCAAATCAAATATTTAAGCTGATGACGCAACGCGTCATCGAGGAGTAGGCTATTTCCAGAACAGAGAGATCTTTTGAGGTGAATCCGCTTTAATAGCAAGCAATCTTTTCTGGGTAACCCCTTGATAAGTAGCGTCAATCACATAATCGCCAGGAACAAGATTTAGCAGCATGTAGGGGCCATTTGCCAGAGCATCAAAAATCACTTCTTTCTTTGCATTCATCACCTTGATGCTTGCGCCAAAAATCCAGACACCCCTACCATTCTCAATTTGAGATAACTCTAACGTTACAGGCCATTGCTTTGCTTCAGCAAGTATCGCAACCGTTTCACCCTCACCAACACCGCCAGTAATATAAGAAATACCTTGCGAATATTGCGTCTCTGGAATTTGCGCCAATGCCCAAGAACCTATCAAGGTGAGATGAGCAGAGATAATCATTTTTAGTAATGTTTTCATACCTTCATAGTACGACTGATTGAGGTATAAAAAAAGCCCCGCTGCAAAAACAGCGAGGCTTATGTACGCTAAGACACTGAAGCTTAAGGCGTCATCACAATTGCGCCAGATACTTTACGTCCTTCCGCAGCACGATGCGCATCAGCAGCCTGTTCTAAAGAGAACTTAGCCCCGATTTGCACTTTGACTTGCCCTTGAGCAATCGCATCAAAGACTGCTTTGGCATTTTCTTTTAACAAAGCTGCGGTAGCGTTGTGTGGGAATACAGAAGGTCTTGTCAAAAATAGGCAGCCCTTCTTATTCAAAATTTCTGGCTGAATCTCTGGAGCCGGTCCAGAA
>Ga0209189_1000617_pt1 | contig 29091 bp, 25 predicted proteins | sample C_130820_EF_Meta_FD_187308 | JGI IMG/M metagenome (GOLD analysis project Ga0209189, IMG submission 187308) | Freshwater microbial communities from Lake Croche, Canada to study carbon cycling - C_130820_EF_MetaG (SPAdes) (version 3) | ecosystem: Environmental > Aquatic > Freshwater > Lake... | reverse complement strand
CGGTAAAACGAGGCTTTTCATCGCCCCTTCGTCATGCCATGCTGAATCCATCGGCAAGGGCCTCCCGGAACCCGATAGGGAGATGGAACCGTGGCATCATCAACGTCTTCGTTTCCCCGCATCACGAGCGTTCGCGGTGTGATCGAGCGGCCGAGTGATCTTCCAGCGACAGGATCGATCGGGGATGCCTGGTACGAGGAGTCGGCCGGGAAGTTGTGGGTCTGGGATCCTGACGGTATCCGCTGGTGTGAGGTGACACTCTGGCAAGGGCCAAGCCGTCTGGACCCGATCCTCCCTCCGCCATCCGGAGCGAATCCGGAAAGCGGGACTTCGTCCGATGGACTGCTTCAGAAACGTTTGCGGAAACTCTCGCCGCAGGGCGTTGCAGCTGCTGTCGACTACATCGATTTTCTCATCGCCAGAGAGAGGCGAGATGCGGCTCGCCGTGACTTCCTCGATGGCATGAACCGGCAGCGTGCGATCGACCTTCCGCGACTCCCCGACGACGTCATCGACGAGGAAGTTCGCGCGGCGGCCGCGGACGTTGAGGATGCCGGTGGGGCATGACTCAACGACTCCCCATGGCTCCGCGGGTGGTTGTCGATCTCAACGTCCTTGTCTCCGGGATCATCAACGACGGCCCCCCGGAGAGCCTCGTCCGAGCCGCGGCCGAGGGGGCCTTCGAACTCTGCCTCAGTCGGTTGATGCTCGAGCGGCTCCGAGCCGTGCTCGCTCGTGACAAACTCGCGAGGTATCTCTCCCCGGCAGGGAGGTCTCCGCAGGTGATCGCCGACCAACTCGAAGCCTTCTGCACGGTGGTCGTGCCCCTCCAACTGCTTCGTCCGGTGACTGGCGATCCCGAAGACGATATTGTCCTGGCCACAGCGCTGGCGGCGGAAGCACATTGCATCATCAGTGGAGACAGGCGCCATCTGCTCTCGCTCGGGTCGCACGAAGGAATACCGATCCTGTCCCCTCGTGACGCGATCGCTGCCATCGGACTCGAGTGAAGCTCGTTCGGCTGCACGGCAGCCAGGCGTCTCGGGAGATCATGGCCGCCTCACTTCGGCAAGACCGGAATCCTGCTCGCGGTGGGCCAGGGGCAGGGGTGCGTCCTACCGCGATGCGTTGGGGCACCCACCCGTCTCGCCAGCTCGCGGCCCACCCGCCGCCTGGGGCGAGCTCGTGCAGATGCATGACGATCGCGAAGCGGTTCAGGTGTCGCCCGACGAGCTGCCTGCAATCGACATCCACTCGCTGTGAGGCAGGCGTCACCAACCGGCTGATACCCGGATACGGAGAAGGACCGCGTTGAGCTTGAAAAACCCTCGCTTCCGGACCGTACCGTGGCCTGGGAATGCCCGCGACGACCGGCCCGGCACGCACCTGTCAGCGGACAGCCAGGGCCCGATCGCGACTCACCGACCGGGAAACGGTTGCGGAAGTGCCGTTGACCGTCCTATCCTTGTGCGGTGCTTCAGGGCGAACCTCGTGCCGAGGATGCTGCCCGCCACGTTGGCCAGCGTCAGCGGCGACCGGCCGCCAGGCGGCGGCGGGCCGACTCACCGGCGGCCACGGAGCGAGTGCCGGGTCCCCTCGATCGCGAAGATCGCGAGCGCCCCCCACACGAGGACGAAGCCGACGAAGGTGCGGGCGTCGAACGGCTCCCCGTAGACGAGCAGGCCGAGCAGGAACTGCAGCGACGGACCGAGATACTGCAGGAATCCGAGCGCGGAGAGGGGGATCCGCCGGGCCGCCGCCGCGAAACACAGCAGCGGCACGGCGGTGACCACTCCGGTGGCCGCGATCAGCACGTCTGTGGCGAGCGACGCCCTGCCGAACGCTCCCCGCCCAGCGACGTGCTCGCCGCCGAGGAACAAGGCCGCCAGCGGCACGAGGATGAGCGTCTCGCACGTCAACGAGGAGACCGCGTCGAGCGGGGTCGTCTTCTTGGCGAGGCTGTAGAGGCAGAAGGTGCCCGCGAGCACGAGCGCCATCCAGGGGGGCTTTGGCGCGGTCGCGAAGAGCCACACGACGCCCGCCGCCGCGATGCCGATCGCGAGCCACTGGCCCCGCCGCAGCCGCTCGCCGAGCAACAGCACGCCGACGAGCACACTCAGCAGGGGATTGAGGAAGTAGCCGAGGCTCGCCTCGATGAGCCGCCCGTGCGTCACCGCCCAGACGAACGCCAGCCAGTTCGCCGAGACGAGCACCGCCGCAACCGCCTGCCGCAGGATGACGCGGCGATCCCGGGCCGCGGCGTTGATCTTTCCGGCCGTGCCGGTCCACCAGACCAGCGGCAGGAGGGTGGCGAGCGACCAGAGCACACGGTGGGCCACGAGCTGCGTAGCCGGCACGCCGTCGAGCTGCTTCCAGTAGACCGGGAGCACGCCCCAGAGGATGAACGCCGCGGCCGCGAAGAGGTAGCCCGGATTCAAGGCGGCGACTGACCGGCGGCGGGGCTCGGGCGGGGGTACGGGCGCTCACGATGATCACGGCCTGGGGCCGCGGGTGTCAAGAATCGCCGCAGCGGCTCGGCCCACGGACGCGATGGCGCCCGTGCGACCCGCATATCGACACACCGCAGCAGACTCCGCAAGGCCCAGCGGGTCGAAGAGATCGCGACACACTCGTGGCCCTCGGCCACACCCGCCGCGCCGCCTCCGGCTCCATGCCGGCTTGATCAATCGCTTTCACACTCAGACTTGTCCATACCCGACTGCCGGATGATCGATCGGAGCGTTCCCCGTTTGAGTTCGGCATGGTTCGGAACCGGCACCGTGACCGTTGCGTCGGGATCAGCCATCTGCATGATGACGTGGCTGCCGCGCCGCCGAACCTCGACGAACCCATGGCCTGCGAGTATCCGGCAGACCTCGGCGCCAGAAAGAACGCGGAGCCTACCCAACCGCGATCTCCAACTGGGTCACATAGAACTCGTTGGAGAGACGCCGGGTAACTTCATCCGCCGGAGCCGTCTCGAAGAAAAGCTCGAGTGCCTCCTGCAGGTTGGCGCGTGCCTCCTCGACTGTGTCGCCTTGGCTGCAGACGTCGAGTTGCGGGCAGAGTGCTACGAAGCCACCGTCTTCAGCTTGAATGATGGCTGTCAGATTTCGGGTCATGATTTCAGCCCTCGCGCTGCAGAGTGATCGGTCGAACGGCGGACGACTATCCCCTGTCACGGACGTCGGTGCGAACGGATGATGACCAGCCGATATTGTACAGGTAGAGCACTGCGGCCCCACTGCGGCCCAGCCACTTGGCAGGAGTCGCGGCGCAGGGTCGAGGCTCATGTCATGAACCAGAAGTTCATGACACGAGAAATTGCTTGATTCCCGGCCTGAAAAGCCGGAACTGTCGTGTCGTGAATCGAAACGAACTTTCGACCAGGCTGCGGATAAACAGCCTGCTGGATCGCAGGGATGCGATCGGGGGAGCGCAGCACCCTGGAAAACCGCAGGTTTTCATGCCTGGAAAAAGTCCCGGAGGACTTTTTCCACGGGCTGCTACCGCGGGTCAGCCGAGGATCTCGCGCACGACGGAGCCGTGGACGTCGGTGAGCCGGTAGTCGCGGCCGGCGTGGCGGTAGGTGAGCCGCTTGTGGTCGATGCCGAGCTGGTGGAGGATCGTGGCGTGCAGGTCGTGCATGTGCACCTTGTCCTCGATCGCGTGGTGGCCGAACTCGTCGGTGGCCCCGTGGACATGGCCGGGCCGGAAGCCGCCGCCGGCCAGCCAGATGGTGAAACCGCCGGGGTTGTGGTCGCGGCCGGTGCCGTTGTTCTCGGCGTAGGGGGTGCGGCCGAACTCGCCCCCCCACCAGAGAATCGTGTCCTCGAGGAGGCCGCGCTCCTTGAGGTCGTCGAGCAGCGCGACGACGGGCTGGTCGACGGCGGCCGCGTGCTCGGCGTGCTTGGGCATGTCGCTGTGCTGGTCCCAGGCGGGGTTGCTCGAGCTGCCGTTGTTGTAGTTGACCTGCACGAACCGCACGCCGGCCTCGCTGAGCTGGCGGGCCATGAGGCACTTGCGGCCGAAGTCGTCGGTCGGCTGGCGGCCGATGCCGTAGCGGTCGAGCGTGGCCTGCGTCTCGCGGGCGAGGTCGACCACGCCCGGGGCCTCCGACTGCTGCCGCCAGGCCAGCTCGTAGCTCTTCACCACGGCCTCGAGCTCGTGCTCGCCCGGCTGCGTCGCCAGCTGCGCGGCGTTGAGCGCCTGCTGCAGCTCGAACTGGCGGCGGGCCGCCTCCGCCGGACGTCCCGGCACGACGTTGCGGAAGGCCATCTCGCGGGAGGGCATCCCGGCCCGGCCCACCGCCGTGCCCTGGTGCAGGGCGGGCAGGAAGCCGCTGCCGTAGTTCCGCGGCCCGCCGTTGCCCAGCGACGGCCCGATGCTGACGAACCCGGGGAGGTTTTCGTTTTCCGTGCCCAGGCCGTAGAGCAGCCACGAGCCCATCGACGGCCGGAGGAAGTTGGCGGCGCCGGTGTGGAGGAAGAGCGTGGCCGGGCCGTGCGCCACGCCCTCGGTCTGCATCGAGCGGACCACGCACAGATCGTCCATGCGGTCGGCCATGCGGGGCAGCAGGTCGGAGGCCCACAGCCCGCTCTCCCCCCGCTGCCGGAACGACCAGAGCGGCTTCATCACGCGGCGGTTGGCGCCGGTGCCGCCGCGGGCCACCGCCCGGTCGTCGGCGAAGTCGAGCATCCGGCCGTCCTCGGTGACGAGGCTCGGCTTCCAGTCGAAGCTGTCCACCTGGCTCACGCCGCCGGCCATGAAGAGGAAGATCACCCGCCGCGCCCGCGCCGGATGGTGGAGGCCGGCCGCGGCGTCACCCGGGCCGGGGCGGGCGACGACCGCGCCGGTCGCCGCGGCGGCGCGGCCGGCGCGGGCCGCCAGCCCGGCGAGGGCCAGGGCGCCGAAGCCGCAGCCGGCGCCGGCGAGCATGTCGCGGCGGGTGACGGGCGTCGGTGCGAAGTTCGTGGGGCGGGGCATGGGGGCTTCTCCCGGGCACGGTCGGGGCAGGAACGAGCGAGATCCGTCCGCGATCAGTCGAGGTAGCGGAAGTCCACGGAGCCGAAGAGCGACTGGAACACGATCGACCACGCCTCGGCCCGCGGCTCGGGATCGGCGCCGGCCGCCGCGAGCACGTCGAGGCAGGCCCGCCGCTCGGCCGGGTGGGGCGGGCGGCCGATCGCGGCCATGAACGCCTGGTCGAGCCGGCGTGCGTCGGCGGCGGCGCCCGCGGCTGCGGCCGCGCCGGTGCCGGCGTCGGCGTCGGCCGGAAACGACGCCAGAAACCGCCGGGCGGCCAGCCGCGACTGCTCGAGCACGAACGGGTGGTTGAGGAAGTAGAGCGCCTGCGTGGAGACGGTGGTGGTGGGCCGCTGCCCCTGGCTCGCGTTGACGTCGCCGAAGTCGAACGTGGCGAAGATCTCCAGCCGGTTGTTGCGGAAGGCGGGCGTGTAGAGGCTGCGGCGGGTGTCGGTGAAGACGTATTTGAACTCCGTCGCCGAGGCCTCGCCGGCGTCGGGCGCGGCGGACATCGCCCCCGCGATGTTCGGCCCCCCCACGGCCGTGTCGAGGCCGCCGCTGACGAAGAGCATCGTGTCGCGCAGCTCCTCCGCGTCGAGCCGGCGACGGTGCGCGCGGGAGAGCAGCCGGCCGTCGGGATCCCGCGGCTCGACGCCGACGGCGAGCTGCCAGGTGCGGGAGCGGACCACCGCGCGGATCGCCTCCCGCACGTCCCAGCGGCCGTCCTCGAGCCGGCGCGCGAGGTGCTCGAGCAACTCCGGATGCGTCGGCGGCTCGCCGGTCGTGCCGAAGTTGTCCACCGAGGGCACGATGCCCCGGCCCGTCAGCCAGGTCCAGATGCGGTTGGCCATCACGCGGGCGGCGAGCGGGTTGTCGCGGGAGACGATCCACTCCGCCAGCTCGAGCCGGCCGCTCGCGGCGGCGGGCAGCGGACGGGCGCCGGCGGCGAGCACCGCGGGGAAGCCGCGCGGCACGGTCGGCCCCTTCTTCCGCACGTCGCCGCGGATGCGGATCTGCGTGTCACCGATCTCGTCCTCCTCGCGCACGGCCATCGCCACCGGCCGCGATTCGCCGATCGCCGCCAGTTCCTTGAGCCGCGCCTCGATCCCGCCGATCTCCGCCCTGAGCCGCCCCGCCGCCTCCCGTGCCTCGCCGGCGCCGGCGACGCCGGCCGCGGCGTCGACCGGCAGGAACTGCACGACGTCGGCCGTGACGTAGCCGTCGGTGCCCTCGTTCGTGACGATCACGTAGGCGGTGCCGTCCTGCTCGAAGCCGTAGGTGCCCAGCGACACGAAGCGGCCGTCGATGTCGGGGGGCTGCGTCTGGTCGACCGTCACCGTCACGTCACCGAGCGCGTGGAAGATGTGCACGGGCACCGCCTTCGCCCGCCCCTCGGCCCCCTGGTAGGCGAGCCGCACCTCGTAGCGGCCCGACGTCGGCAGCCGCGGGGTGAAGGTGAGCGTCTTCGCGCCCTTCTCCCGGTTGTCGTCGTGGAGGTAGCCGTCGCCGAAGTAGTGCTTGAAGTGCGTCGAGTGCTTCCAGGCGCCGCTCGGCTCCGCCTGCGCGTCGTCGATGACGATGCCCGGCACGGCGGCGAGCGGGATCGGCCGGTTGGCCTTCCCGGCCAGGTCCGACGGCTTGTCCTCGAGCTTCGCCAGCTCCTTGCGGGCGGCCTTGAGCCGGTCCTTCGCGGCGGCCGACTCGGCCGCGGCGGCGGCGAACCGTGCCTCCTCCGCCTCGTCGAGCGGCAGCGGCACGCTGATCCAGCCGACGACGTTGTCGGTGTAGTTGGAGAGCGTGCGGGTGGAGGCGAGGATGCCGGCGAGGCCGTAGTAGTCGCGCTGCGAGAGCGGGTCGAACTTGTGGTCGTGGCAGCGGGCGCAGCCGATGGAGAGCCCGAGGAACGCCCGGCCGATGGTGTCGAGCTGCTCGTCGATCACGTCGAACCGCAGCCGCTGCTTGTCCTGCTCCTCATAGATCGTGGGTCCGAGCGCGAGGAAGCCGCTGGCGACGAGCTGGCGGGCCCGCTCCTCCCGTGACGCTGCCGGCATGAGGTCGCCCGCGATCTGCTCGCGGATCATCCGGTCGAGCGGCCGGTTTTCCCGGAAGGCGTCGATCACCCAGTCGCGGAACCTCCAGGCGTCCTTGAAGAGGAGCGTGCGGCCGCCGCCGCTCGACTCGGCGAAGCGGACGATGTCGAGCCAGTGGCCGGCCCAGCGTTCGGCGAAGGCGGTCGACGCGAGGAGCTCGTCGGCGTAGTCGGCGATCACGGCGGCCCGGTGCGTGCCGCCGTCCGCGGCGCACGCGGCGACGAACCGCTCCAGCCGCTCGACGGTGGGGGGCAGGCCGGTGAGCGCGTAGGAGAGCCGCCGGGCGACCGCCGCCGGCTCGGCGTCGGCCGCCGGCGCGAGCCCCTCGGCCTCGAGCCGCGCGAGCACGAAGCGGTCGACGTCGTTCCAGGGCCACGACGTGTCGCGGACGGCGGGCACCGCCGGCGCGCCGCGCGGCGCGAAGGCCCAGAACCGCCGCCCCTCCTCGACGCCCGGCGCCGTGTGCTTCGGGCCTGGCTTCTCCGCGGCCGTCGCGGCGGCTTCCCGCGGGTCGGCCGCGCCGCGGCGGATCCAGTCGGCGAGCGTCGCCTGATCGGTGGCGGAGAGCCGGGTCTTCGGGGGCATCTGTAGGCCCGGATCGGTCCAGCTCACGGCCTTGAGGAGCAGGCTCTCCTCGGGCCGTCCCGCCACGAGGGGGGGACCCGAATCGCCCCCCCGCTGCCAGCCGGCGCGGGAGTCGAGTACGAGCCCGCCGCTGGCCTCCGTGTCGGTGGAATGGCATTCGAGGCAGTGGGCCTCGAGCAGCGGCCGCACCCGCGACTCGAAGAAGGCGAGATCGTCGGGCTCGGACGCCGGCGCGGCGGCTGCGCCGATGGAGAGACAGGCGGCGAGGCAGATGAGGATGGCGACGGCCGTGCGGCGCATGGGGCCATTTCCAGGGAGGACGCCGGGGAGGCGGCTCCCCCCCCGAGTCGTATCCATCGTACGTCGCCGCCACGGCTGCCGGAAGCCGGCTCCGGGCCGGTGCGGAGCCGCCGGATGGAGCGGCCGGAACGCCCGACGGGGCCCGACCGCTTCAGTGCGAGCCTTGCCGCCCGCCCCGACCCGCCGCACAATGATCCTCGCGGCATAATGATCCTCGCGGCATAATGATCCTCGCGGCATAATGATGCCCGCCGCACAATGACGCCCGCCGCATCATGGCTCCCGTCGCGTGTCGGCGGTCGCCCTTCGTCCCGCGACGCCTGTCCCGCGTCGCCCGCCGCGCGTCGCTCGTCACGTCCCGCCCGCCCGCACCCCGCGATTCGCCCTCCGCGTTCGTTCGTTCCATGGTTCCACCCGTCGGCGACCACCCCGAGCTGGCGACGTGGGGAGCGGGCTCGGGCCGGCTGCGGCGCGGCGGCCGCGTCACCGTGGTGCTGCCCTGCTTCAACGAGGAGGGCAACGTCGCCGAGCTGCACGAACGGCTCACGCGGGCCTTCGCGGGCCTCCCGGACTACGCGTTCGAGATGGTCTTCATCGACAACGCCTCGACCGACGGCACGGCCGCCGCGGTCAAGCGGCTCGTCGCCGCCGACCCGCGGGTGCGGCTGATCGTCAACGCCCGCAATTTTGGCCACATCCGCTCCCCCTTCCACGGGCTCATGACGGCGCCGGGCGACTGCGCGATCTGCATGTCCACCGACCTGCAGGATCCGCCCGAGCTGATCCCGCGGTTCATCGAGGCCTGGGAGCAGGGGGCGAGCGTGGCCGTCGGACAGAAGCGGACGAGCGCCGAGGCGCCCCTCTTCTGGCTCGTGCGCAGCCTCTACTACCGGCTGGCCCGCTCGATCGCCGAGGTGCCGCTGCTCGAGCACGTCACCGGCTTCGGCCTCTACGACCGCCGCGTGCTCGAGATCATGCGCAGCTACCACGATCCCTATCCCTACGTCCGCGGGCTGATCTCGGAGATCGGGCTGCCGATCTCCGTGATCCAGTACGACCAGCCGCTGCGCACCCGCGGGCTCACGAAGAACAACTTCTTCACCCTCTACGACATGGCGATGCTGGGCATCACGAGCCACTCGAAGGCGCCGCTGCGGATGGCCACGCTGGCCGGCTTCGCGCTCAGCGCCCTGTCGCTGCTGCTCGCCCTCCTCTTCCTCGTGGCGAAGCTGCTCTTCTGGTATTCGCTGCCGGCCGGCTACGCCCCGGCCGTGATCAGCATCTTCTTCCTGGCGTCGGTGCAGATCTTCCTCATCGGGCTGGTGGGGGAGTATGTCGGGGCCGTGCTCACGCAGGTGCGGCAGCGGCCGATGGTGATCGAGGCGCGGCGCGAGCCCGCCGACGCCGACGCCAGCGACTCCACCGCTCCCTGACCGCCCCGTCAGATCCTTTCCGGAGCCACGCATGGCCGCCGACACCCGAGCGACGCAGCCCGCCCTGGCCGACGCCGGCCCGGCGTGGGCGTGGTTCTGGGCCGGGCTCGCGTTCGTGGCCGGTGCCCTGGCGGCGCTCGAGATCCGCGATCCCTACTACTTCTGCCAGGACGACAGCCTCGTGCTCGAGCTGCCCGAGACGCTCCTCGCCTGCCGGGCGGTGTGGCAGGGCGTCGTGCCGGAGTACGACCCCTTCATCTTCCTCGGGTCGCCGCTCCTGTCGCTCGGCGGCGGCCTGCTCTATCCGCCGCTCTACGCTGCCTACGCCGTCGCGCGGCACGTGCTCGGCGACGAGTTCGCCACGTTCGACGTCTTCGCGATCGGGCACCTGCTGGCCGGCTACTGCCTCTGCTGGCTCGTGGCCCGCCGGCTCGGCGCATCGGGCCCGGCGGCGGCGCTCTTCGGGGCCACGTTCTCGCTCGCGGGCCCGCTCGTGGTGATGGGCCGCTGCTGGCACGCCTTCAACGCGATGGCGGTGTTCATCCCCGGCCTCGCGCTCCTGGCCGACCGGCTGCGACGCGGGCCGGTGGGCGTCGGCTGGGCGGCGGCCACGGGGCTGGCGCTCGGCCTCTTCTACCACGCGGGGTTTCCGCAGCTCTTCGTCATCGGCACGGGAATGTTCGTGCTCTCGGTGGCGGCGCTCGTGGGCCTCGGAGCGGTGCCGTGGCGACGGGCGGCCTGGCTCGCGCCGGCGCTCGCGCTCGGCGCCGCGATCGCGGTGCCGATGGTGGTGCAGCAGGCGAGGCTCTCGCGCGACATGCTGCCGATGGGCGGCGGCGGCGACGGCATCGGCGGCAACCTGTTCTCGATCCTGCTCCCCTATCCGCTCGTGGAGGGGCGGCTGCCCAACAGCTGGGCCAGCGGCAACGACCATCACGGCGGCCACTTCTACCACTTCGGCCTGGTGGCGGTCGTCCTCTTCCTCGCGGCGATCGTGCGGATCGTCGGCGACGTGCGGCGCGGCGGGCTGCGGGCGGTCGACCCGGTGACGCTCGTGCTCGTGCTCATGACGATCGTCTCGGGACTCCTGGCGCTGGGGCCGATCGGGGGCCTCTGGCTTCTGACGGGCCTCCTGCCCCGCGGCTTCGGCAACAACCCCTTTCGCGTGCTGCCCTGGCTCGTCTTCAACGCGACGCTGCTGGGCTGCCTGGAGATCGACCGCGTGGCGGCGAGGCTGGCGGACCGGCTCGACGCGGGCGAGCTGCCGCGGGTGGGCGGACGGGCCGGATTCACGCGACTCGTACGCGTGGCCGCGGCCGTGCTCGGGGCGGTGTTCCTCGCGGCCCACGTGGCCTGCCTCGACGTGGCCTTCTACCTCTACGGATTCGATCCTTATCCGCCGCTGCCCGCGCCGCTGGCGGCGGCCCTGTCGGAGGACGGGCGGCCGCAGCACCGGCTGGTGTCGATCGCCGCCTGGCGGACGAGCGACCCGAGCTATCCGCTGGCGGTGCCCCACAACCTCCCCGCGGTGTACCGGCTGCCGGCGCTGACCGGCTACAGCCCCGTGATGCAGAGCCACCGCGGCTTCGTCGCCTGCACGAACCGGCTGATGGCGTCGCCGAAGGAAGGCCTCGCGGCCTACGGCGTCAGGCACGTGGTCGTGCATCGCACGCTCGCGCCGTCGGTGGCGCCGCCGCGTTCGGAGAATCCGTTCGAGCGGGTCTATCCGTTTGCGGAGCTACTGCCACACGTCGACATGAGCCGCGAGGCGGCGCTGGGCGACACGGCGGAGTTCGTGCGTGTGTTCGACGTGCCCGGGGTGATGCCGCTGGCGAGCGCGGCGGGCGACGCGACGCGGCCGCTGCCGGTCGACCTGCGGGCCGACGGCATCGACGTGGATCTGACGGCGGTGCCGGAGGGGGGCCGGGTGCTCGTCAACGCGCTGTGGTGGCCGCAGTTCGCGGCCCGGGCCGACGGGGCGTTGCTCGAAGCCGTGCCGGACGAGTGGAACCGCACGCTCGTGGAGGTGCCCGCCGGCGCGGGGCGGCTGACGGTGCGTTTCGAGCCGCGGTGGTCGGCCGGCCTTCCGCCGGCGGCGCTGCTCGCGGTGCTCGGCGGGCTGGCCGCCGTGGCGTGCGCATGGCTCACGTCGGACCGACACGGACGATCGGATCCGCTGGCGCCGCAGGCAGCCGGAAAAACGAAACCCTCACGTGGCAGATCGACGCCGTGAAAGCGGCGCCGAAAGCGACGCGTCCGATGTCCTTGTCAGCAGCGTGGCGAGCCGTGGAGCGCCGTCCTCACGGTTCGCGAACATGTGGTCCCGCGCCCGCGGCCGTTCGCTTGCGAGGGGGCCGCGCAGGGCCTATGCTTTTTCTCACCATGGCGTCGCGGCGGCCCGCGAACAGCCCCGTGGACGCATGGCGACGCACGCCGGACGGCTGACCGTGAACGCCCCCTCTTTCCCCACCAGCGCGTCGCCGACCGGATCAGCGGACGACGAACTGCGTCCGATCCGCGACCGCATCCAGCGGTGCGTGGCGATCGTCATGCTGGGGTTCGTGGCGGCGGTCTCCTTCCACTACTGGATCGCCGCCTACGAAGGAATCGAGTATCCGCGGTCCACCTACCTGTACCGCTGCCGGGATGGGATGCCCGGTGCGCCGTGGGACGGAATTTCCAAAAACCACTGTTTCGGCGACCTCTACGGCCAATGGCGGGTGGCGCACCTCCCCACGCCCTACACGCAGATGCCGTGGGGGCGGAGCAACTATCTCCCGTTCGCCAACGTCCTCATGGCGCCGTTCGCCCCGCTCCCCTACTGGGCCGTCCTGCCGCTCTACCTGGCCTGCTGCAGCGCCGGGTTCTTCTGCTTTTGCAGGACCGCGCTGCATCCCCTGCCCCCCGCCGAACGGACGATCGCCGCGACGGCGCTCGGCCTGATGTCCTACCCGCCGCAGATCCTCATGGATCGCGGCAACGTGGAGGCGTTCGTCTTCCTCTTCCTGGCCCTGTTCTACCTGGCCTACACGAGGCAGCGGATGCTGCTGGCGGCGTTGAGCCTTGCCGCTGCGATCGACATCAAGGGCTATCCCGTGTTCCTGTCGCTGCTCTTTCTCAACCGGGGGCTGATCCGGCCGTTCGTCCTCTGCGGCCTGACGGCGGTGGCGTTGACCGTCGTCAGCGCGAGCATGTTCGAGGGGGGGGCCCTGCGCACGCTCGGCCTGTTTCTCGACGGCGTCAGGCAGTACGGCGACGCGATGCACGGGGCAGACGGCATCCATCACGGGTCGAGCCTGTGGGGACTGTTCTCGATCCTCCAGGACAGGCTGCACGGGCTCTGGCCGATCGACGACATCTGCCGCTGGCTGTCCAAGCACTTCGGACTCGTCCAGGCCGCGCTGGCGGTCGGCCTGCTGACGCTGTTCCTGACCGTTCGCCTCGCCCTCTGGGAGGGGCTCACGCTCGGCTGCTGCGCCATGATGGCCATGCTGACGGCTTCCCCCGACTACCGGCTCATCCACTTCCTCATCCCCATCGTGGCGTTCTGCGTCAGCCGGGAGCCGTGCCACCGTCCCGTCGCCTACGCCACCCTGTTCGGGCTGCTCCTGATCCCGAAGGCCTACATCAGCCTCGGAGGCGAGCTGAGTTCCAGTTCGCTCGTCAATCCGCTGATCATGCTCGCTATGGCCGTGATGATCACCCGCGATGCGATCCTGCGGTCGGCGGAGTACGGCCCCCGCCCCTACGTCGCGATCGCCGCCGCGCTGAAGGCCCGAGATCGCCGAGTTCCGCCACGGACGTGCGGCGCCGCTGCGGCGATCCTGACACGGCGGGGCACGATGAACAGGGGGGCAGGATGAACAAGCATCTCGACCTCGAGCGGCTCGCCGAGCGCTGCCGCGACGCGAAGGCGTGCGGCCGCCGCATCGTCCACTGCCATGGCGTCTTCGACCTGTTCCACGTGGGCCACCTGCGCTACTTCCAGGAAGCGAAGGCGATGGGCGACGTGCTCATCGTCACGCTGACGACCGACCGCTTCGTGAACAAGGGGCCGCATCGCCCGGCGTTCCCCGAGCAGTTGCGGGCGGAGGTGCTCGCGGCCCTCGAATGCGTGGATTTCGTCGCCATCAATCCCCACCCGACCGCCGTCGAGGCGATCGGCCTGATCCGCCCCGACGTCTACGTGAAGGGGCCCGATTACGCCGACCGTTCGAGCGACATGACGGGCGGCATTCAGGCCGAGGAGGCCGCCGTGACCGCCGTCGGCGGGCGGCTCGCCTTCACGTGCGGCGACACGTACAGCTCGACGACGCTCGTCAACCGCCACATGAGCACGCTCCCCCCGGAGACGCAGGCCCGCCTCGCCGATTTCGCCCGGCGGCATCCGGCTGCCGAGGTGCTCGCCCTGCTCCGCAGAGCAAGGGGGCTCAGGGTGCTTCTCGTCGGCGAGCCGATCATCGACGAATACGTCTACTGCGAGGCCATCGGGAAGTCGTCGAAAGAGCCGACGATGGTCGTCAAGCGGCTCGCCGAGGAGAAGTTCGCGGGCGGCATCCTGGCGGCCGCGAATCACGTCGCCGGCTTCTGCGACCATGTCGCCGTGATCGCCCAACTCGGCACCGAGAACTCGCACGCCGCCTTCATCGACTCGAAGCTTCGTCCCAACGTGCGCCGGATCTTCCTCGAGCGTCGCCAATCGCCCACGATCGTCAAGCGCCGGATCGTGGAGAGCTACTTCTTCCTCAAGCTGCTCGAGGTGTATGAGATCAACGACGCCCCCCTGCAGCCTGAGGAGGACGATGCCGTCTGCCAGGCGATCATGGAACACGCGCCGAACTACGACCTCGTGATCGCGATCGATTTCGGCCACGCGATGCTCTCCGAGCGTGCCCGCCGCCTCCTGCGCGAGCGGGCCCGATTCCTCGCGGTCAACGCCCAGTGCAACGCGGGCAACCTCGGCCACCATGCGCTCTCGAAATATCCCGGCGTGGACTACATGACCGCGACGGAACACGAGCTGCGGATCGAATCTCGGGACCGGCACGGCGAAGTCCGCCGGCTCACGGCCGCGATGCGATCGCAACTGGGTTGCGCCCGCCTCATCGTCACCCGGGGCAAGAACGGATGCCTCTGCTGCGACGCCGCCGGACAGCTCGTCGACATGCCAGCGGTCGCGGGCAAGGTGGTCGATCGGATCGGCGCGGGCGATGCGTTTCTGTCGGTGTCGGCCCTGTTGGCGGCGCAGGACGCGCCGATGGACGTGGTGGGCTTCGCCGGCAACGCCGCCGGGGCCCTCGCGGTGGCGACCGTGGCCAACCGCGAGCCGATCGACAGTGTCGCCCTCTTCAAGCAGATCGAGTCGCTGTTGAAGTAGACTGCGGGTCCCTCGGTGGCGAGGGCGGATCGGCGGACGCGAACGGGCGGAAAGGCGACGTGCCATGGGAGAAGGCTTGCTGTTCGAGAAGGTGGCGGTGATCGGCGGCGCGGGCTACGTCGGCGCCGTCCTCGTGCCACGGCTGCTCGCCGAGGGCTACGAGGTGGTCGTCCTCGACCTGTTCATCTACGGCGAGGAGCCGCTCGCCCCCGTGCTCAACCACCCGCGGCTCACGGTCGTGAGGGGCGACGTCCGCGACCAGGGCGTGGTGCGGCAGGCGGTGCACGGCTGCGAGGCCGTCATCCACCTGGCCTGCATCTCCAACGATCCGAGCGTGGAACTCGACCCGGCGCTGAGCCAGTCGGTGAACTTCGACGCGTTCGGCCCCTGCGTGAAGACCGCCAGAGAGTCGGGCGTGCGCCGGTTCATCTTCGCCTCGAGCGGCAGCGTCTACGGCGTGAGCGACTCGCCGCAGGTCACCGAGGACCATCCGCTCGTGCCCGTCTCGCTCTACAACAAATACAAGGCGCTGTGCGAGCCGGTGCTCTTCGCGGAGCAGAGCCCCTCGTTCACGACGGTGGCGATCCGCCCGGCGACGATCTGCGGCTATTCACCCCGGCAACGGCTCGACCTCACGGTCAACATCCTCACGAGCCACGCCGTCAACAACGGCCGGATCACCGTCTTCGGCGGCGCCCAGATGCGGCCGAACCTGCACATGGCGGACATGGTCGACCTCTACTGCCTGCTCCTTTCCGTGCCCGCGGAAAAGATCGCTGGGAGGGTGTTCAACGCCGGCTACCAGAACCTCACGGTGGCCGACACGGCGACGGTGATCCGCGACGTGGTGCGGCGGGAGATGCCGGAGCGGGGGGAGATCGAGATCGTGACCACGCCCTCGGACGACATCCGCTCCTACCGGATCAATTCCGACCGGATCCGCTTGGAACTCGGCTTCGTGCCCGCCCGCACGATCGAGGACGGCGCCCGCGACCTGATCCGAGCCTTCAAGGCGGGCCTGCTGCCCGACGCGATGACCGACATACGCTACTCAAACATCCGGATGATGAAGGCGATCCAGCTCACGTGACGCATGGCCACTGAAACGTTCGTCGTGCTCGGCAGCAACTCCTTCTCCGGGGCCACGTTCGTGGCGACCGCACTGGCCGCAGGCGCCGACGTCGTGGGGATCAGCCGTTCGGCCGAGGCCGACGCGGCCCTGCTCCCGTATGCCTGGGCGCCGCACGACCGCTTCACGTTTCATGCGCTCGACCTGAATCACGACCTCGACCGCATCGAGGCGGTGATCCGGGAGCGCGCGCCGCGGTGCATCGTGAACTTCGCCGCCCAGAGCATGGTGGCGCAGAGCTGGGAGCATCCCGACCATTGGTACCGGACGAACGTCGTGGCCACGGCCCGCCTCGTCGACCGGCTCAGAACGCTCGCGGGCCTCGAGAAGTTCGTGCAGGTCTCCACGCCCGAGGTCTACGGCTCGACGAGCGGGCTGGTGAAGGAGACGGCCCCCTTCAATCCGAGCACGCCCTACGCCGTCTCGAAGGCCGCCTGTGACATGAACCTGCTGTGCTACCACCGGGCGTTCGACTTTCCCGCGGCGTTCACCCGCGCGGCCAACGTCTGCGGGCCCGGCCAGCCGCTCTACCGGATCATCCCGCGCACGGTGTTCTGCATCCTCACGGGGCGGAAACTGCGGCTCGAAGGCGGGGGCGCGAGCGTGCGGTCGTTCATCCACATGCGGGACGTGGCCGAGGGAACACTCGAGGTGGCCCGCCGCGGCAGGCCAGGCGACGTCTATCACCTCGCCACCAACGAAAACCGGACGATCCGCGCGGTCGTCGAGGAAATCTGCAGCCAGATGGGCGTCGAGTTCGATGACTGCGTCGAGACGACGCCCCCGCGGATCGCCCAGGACGCCGCCTATCTGCTCGACTGCACGAAGGCGAGGACGGAGTTCGGATGGCGGCCGAGACTGTCGGTCGGAGACGTGATCCGCGAGACGATCGACTGGGTGAAAGACAACCTCGACCGGCTGCGGGCCATCCCGGCCGACTACATCCACAAACCATGAATCACGTCCGGGACCCCTCCCCCGATCTCGCCGCGATCGCCGCCCGGATCCGCGCCCGGGTCGTGGAGATGTCGCACGCCGCCGGCACGCCCCACCTCGGCTCGTCTCTCTCCTGCATCGACATGCTGGTGGCGGCGTACTGGGGTGCCCTGCGAATCGAGCCGCGGGCGCCGCTCGACCCCGACCGCGACCGCTTCATCCTCTCCAAAGGCCACGCGGCCACGGCCCTCTACGCCGTGCTGGCCGAGCGGGGCTTTTTCGATCCCGCGATCCTCGCCACCTACGACGAGGACGGTGCCGCGCTGCCGGAGCATCCAGGCCTGCAGTGCGTGCCGGGCGTCGAGGCCGCCACCGGCTCCCTCGGCCACGGACTCCCCATCGCCCTCGGCATGGCGCTGGCGGCCCGGATCCAGCGGCGGCCGACGCGCTGCCTCGTGCTCATGAGCGACGGCGAGTGCGAGGAGGGCTCGGTGTGGGAGGCGGCGATGTTCGCGCCCGCCCGGAGGCTCGACACGGTGACCGTGATGATCGACTACAACAAGTGGCAGGCGACCGGCCGCAGCGACGAGATCATGGCGCTGGCGCCGCTGGCCGAGAAGTGGCGGGCTTTCGGCTGGGAAGCCTCCGAGGTCGACGGCCACGATCTCGATGCCCTGCTCGCGGCCTTGGTTCACCATCCCGACGGTTCGGGCCGGCCGCGGGCGATCATCTGCCACACCGTGAAGGGCAAGGGCGTGTCGTTCATGGAAGATGACAACAACTGGCATTACCGCATCCCGACGGCCGACGAGGTGCGCAGGGCCCGGATCGACCTCGGTCTGCCCGAGGTCAACCCATGAGGAACGCCTTCGCCGCCGCGATCACCGACATGGCTGCCGCGGACGAGCGGATCGTCCTTCTCTCCGGCGACATCGGCAACCGTCTCTTCGACACCTTCCGCCACCGGTTCCCGGACCGCTTCTACAACTGCGGCGTGGCGGAGGCGAACATGACCGGCATGGCCGCGGGCCTGGCGATCTCCGGGATGCGGCCCTTCATCTACACGATCACCCCCTTCGCGACGACCCGGGTGATGGAACAGATCCGCGTCGACATCTGCTACCACGACGTACCCGTGGTGATCGTGGGCACGGGCAGCGGGCTCTCCTACGCGTCGCTCGGTCCCACGCACCATTCCTGCGAGGATGTGGGCATGCTGCGGTGCCTTCCCAATCTCACGGTGCTCTGCCCCGCCGACGCGTTCGAGGTTGGGCCGGCGCTCGCGGCCGCGGCCAGGCTGCCCGGGCCGGCCTACATCCGTCTGGGCAAGAAGGGGGAGCCGTCGATCCACGACGCGCCGCCGCCGTTCACCATCGGCCGCGGCATCGTCATGCAGGAGGGCGTCGACGTCTGCCTGCTCGGGATGGGGACGATGACGGCCGTCGCCCTCGAGGCCGCACGCCTGCTCGCCGGCCGCGGCATCTCGGCCCGCGTGGTCAGCATGCACTCGGTGAAGCCGCTCGACACGCATCTGCTCGCGGAAAGCTTCGGGCGGTTCGGCGTGGTGGCCGTCGTGGAGGAGCACAGCCTGATCGGCGGCCTCGGCGGCGCCGTCGCCGAATGGCTCGCGGCCCAGGGCCCGACGCGCGGCGTGCTCGAGGCGATCGGCACGCCGGATGCCTTCATCTCCGCGGCTGGCAGCCAGCGCTGGATGCGGGAACTGTGCGGGCTCGCCCCCGACGCCGTGGCCGATCGGGTCGAACGCCGGCTGAGGACGGTCCGGTGATCGGCGTCGATCTCGACAACACGATCGTCTGCTACGACGACCTCTTCGGCCGCGTGGCGCTCGAGGAGGGCCTCGTGCCGGCCGGGACCGCCTGCACGAAGACCGCGATCCGGGACCACCTGCGGTCCGTCGGTGGTGAAGACCGTTGGACCATGCTGCAGGGCACGATCTACGGCCCGCGGATGGCCGACGCGTCGTCCTTTCCCGGCGTGACGGAGTTCTTCGCGGCCTGCCGGGCGGCCGGCATGCCCCTCGCGATCGTCAGCCACCGCACGCGGTTTCCCTATCTCGGCGAGCGGCACGATCTCCACGCCGCGGCCCGTGACTGGCTCGCCCGGAGGGGGTTTCATGCCGTCGACGGCCTCGACCTGCCGCCGGACCGCGTGTATCTGGAGGATACGAAGGAGAAGAAGCTCGCCCGGATCGCCGCGATCGGGTGCACGCACTTCATCGACGACCTGCCGGAGATGCTCACGCATCCGCTGTTTCCGCCCGCTGTGAGTCGGATCCTCTTCGATCCGCAGCGGTCGCACGGGCGGTTGGAGGGCGTCGCCACGGTGTTCTCATGGGCCGATGCCGCCCGGTTGATCCTGGAGGACGCGCCGTGACGGACGAAGCGGGCGACGGGCACGTCGCCTCGATCGCGACCGCCGCGGAGCCCCTGCTCGAGAAGGCGGGAGTGGGGGCGCCCTTTCACCTCGATCCGGTGACGGGCGGCGGCAACAACCGCGTCTTCCGGGTGGAGGCCGCCAACGGCACCTTCATCCTCAAGGTGTATTTTCGCCATGCCGCCGATCCGCGGGACCGACTCAACGCGGAGTTCGACTTCGGCCATTTCGCCTGGCTCCACGGCATCCGCAGCCTCCCGCGGCCGATCACCCGGTCCCGTTCACGGGGCATGGCCGTGTACGAGCACATCGCGGGCCGGAGGCTCGTTCCGGGCGAGGTCACTCGCGGCCACCTCGCCGAGGCCTCCGCGTTCTCCACCGCCGTCAACACGCACCGCGGCGACCCGCGGGCCGCGCGGCTGCCGGAGGCGGCGGAGGCCTGCTTCTCGATCGCCGCGCATCTGGAGTGTGTCGCCCGGCGGATCGACCGGCTCGCCGCCATCGACGTCGACGCCCCGCTGGGCCGGACCGCATCCGTCCTCGTGAGCCGCCGGCTGTCGCCGGCGTGGGAGGGCGTGCGGGCGGCCGTGCTCGACGCCGCGAGGGATGCGGCCGAAACCCCCCTCGCCGCCGCCGACCGGTGCCTGAGCCCCTCCGACTTCGGCTTCCACAACGCGATCCTCGCACCGGACGACCGGCTGCGGTTTTTCGACTTCGAATACGCCGGCTGGGATGACCCGGCGAAGATGGTCTGCGATTTCTTCTGCCAGCCCGCGGTGCCCGTTCCCCGCGTGCACCTCCCCGATTTCGTCCAGGCCGTGGAGGCGGCATGGCCGGATCGCGACGACTTCGCCGGGCGGGTCGCGTTGCTCCTGCCCGTCTACGAACTGAAGTGGTGCTGTATCATGCTCAACGAGTTCCTGCCCGCGGCCGACAGCCGTCGCACGTTCGCCGGCCGGACGGCCGATCGGAATGAACGGCAGGCGGAACAGCTCGTGAAGGTAGCGGCGGCGCTCGACCGGATGGGAGCCTGAGCGGATGGCCTACGTCGATTTTCTCTCGAGCGTCCACAAGGCCACGAAGCGCGACTACGTGGCGCGGGTGACCGAGTTTCCCAAGGCCGAGGCGGCGAAACTCGCGAAACAGTGGGGCAAGGACTACTGGGACGGCGACCGACGCACGGGCTACGGCGGCTACTCCTACGACGGCCGCTGGCGGAAGGTGGCCGACGCCATGGTCGCCCACTATGGGATCAAACCGGGCGACCGCATCCTTGACATCGGCTGCGGCAAGGGTTTTTTACTGTACGACTTCACGGAGGCCGTGCCGGGGGTGGAGATCGCGGGCATCGATGTCTCGCGCTACGCCCTCGAGCACGCCCGGGAGGAAGTGAAGCCCTATCTCCGCGAGGCCACGGCGGCGAAGCTCCCCTTCCCCGACGCGAGCTTCGACCTCGTCATCTCGATCAACACCCTGCACAACCTCCACTGCTACGACCTCTTCGACGCCCTCCGGGAGATGGAGCGGGTGGGCCGGCGGCACAGGTATCTCTGCGTCGAATCGTGGCGGACCGAGGAGGAGAAGGTGAATCTCCTCTACTGGCAGTTCACCTGCGAGATGTTCTGCACGCCGCGGGAGTGGGAGTGGTGGTTCGGCCACGCCGGCTACACCGGCGACCACTCGTTCATCTACTTCGAGTAGCCGTGAAATCCCTCGCCGCGATCCTCGTCGAACAGAAAAAGCCCCTCGTGATCGAGGAGGTGGAGGTGCCCGCGCCCAAACTCGGGCAGGTGCTCGTGAAGATGCTCGTGAGCGGCATCTGCGGCTCGCAGCTCGGCGAGATCGACGGCGTGAAGGGGCCCGACCGCTTCCTGCCCCACCTGCTCGGCCACGAGGGCTGCGGCGAGGTGCTCGAGGTCGGCGAGGGCGTGCGGCACGTGAAGCCCGGTGACCGGGTCGTGCTCCACTGGCGGAAGGGGGCGGGGCTCGAGTCGGTGACGCCCGTGTACGAATCGCGGATCGGCCGGGTGAACGCCGGCTGGGTGACGACGTTCAACGAGTACGCGGTCGTTTCCGAGAACCGCGTCACGGCGATCCCGCCCGACGTCGATCCCGCGATCGCCGCCCTCTTCGGCTGCGCCGTGACCACCGGCTTCGGCGTCATCAACAACAACGCGAGGCTCGCGATCGGCGAGTCGATCGCGATCTTCGGCGCGGGGGGCATCGGCCTCAACATGGTGCAGGGGGCGGCCCTCGCCGGTGGCCATCCCGTCATCGCCATCGACCGCTTCGACAACCGGCTCGCGCTGGCCCGGTCGCTCGGCGCGACGCACGCGATCAACGTCACCACGGCCAACGCCGCCGAGGAGGTCCGCCGGATCGTGGGAAGCGACGGCGTGGACGTGGCGGTGGACAACACGGGCAACGTCGAGGTGATCGGTCTGGCCAGTCGGCTGACGAACGGCCGCGGCCGCACCGTGCTCGTGGGTGTGCCCCCGAAGGACAGCACCGCGGCGATCTCGACACTGCCCTTGCACTTTGAGAAGCAACTCACAGGATCGCACGGGGGCGAGTGCCGGCCCGACGTCGACATCCCACGGTACGTGCGGCTGGTTCGCGAGGGCCGACTGCATCTCGCGGGCCTGATCGGCAAGCGTTATCCGCTCGCCGAGATCAACGCAGCGATTGCCGACATGACGAGCGGCCGGCTCGCCGGACGGGCGGTTGTGTGTTGTTCTGGTAGTGAGTATTGACGTCGCTAACGAGGCAATTAATGGCACGCACAATGGAACCGCAGTACGAACGCTGCCTGGAAGTTTCAGAGCAGTCTGGCCGCACCAAGCTAGGGCTGATGAGCAACCAGGTGTGGCATGACGATCCGCGGCGGCTTGCGTTCGTTCTCGCCCGTTACAAGTTCGTTTCCAAGATGCTGAGTGGCATGTCGCGCGTGCTGGAAGTTGGCTGCGCCGATGCCTTCGCGACGCGGATCGTGGCCCAAGAAGTGGGCAGCGTCACGGCGGTCGACTTTGATCCGGTCTTTATTGAGGACGTCAAGGCTCGAATGGATTCAACATGGCCAATCGATGCGCGGGTTCATGACATGTTGCAGGGACCAATTGAAGAGCTATTCGACGCGGCCTATGCCGTCGATGTGCTCGAACACATCTCGGCGGACAAGGAAGATCGCTTTCTTGCGAACATCGTAGCGTCAATGAGAGACTCAGGTATATTGTTGGTAGGCATTCCATCCATTCAATCGCAGGCGTACGCTTCGCCGCCGAGTAAGGCGGGCCACGTGAACTGCAAGGACGGGCCAGGACTTCGTGCCACCATGACTCGTCACTTCCGCAATGTTTTCATCTTCTCGATGAATGACGAAGTCGTTCACACGGGCTTCCAGCCCATGGCACACTACCTTTTCGCTTTGTGCTGTCTTCCGATGTCGACGGCTTGACTTTCAAAAGCTCCCGTGCACAACCATCACCACTCTCTGGTAATTGGCGCCGACAGCACGATCGGCAGTGAGGTTGCAAAGCGACTCGATTCGGCAGGAATGAACGTGATGCGCACGAGCCGTCGCGGACATCCTGGTGCACTGCCACTCGACATGGCGGCAATCCCGACCCAGTGGGTTCCACCACCGGGAATCGAAGTGGCCGTGCTTTGCGCCGCCGTAACCTCGACCGAAGAATGCCGCTCCAGGCCCGACGCATCTCGCCGGGTTAACGTCGATGCCACGGTCGAACTGGGTCGCCGTCTCACCGACTCAGGCGCCCGGATCGTGTTTCTTTCCACCAACATGGTTTTCGACGGCTGTACGGCATTCGTGCCGACGAAAGCCACCCGCTGCCCACGCACCTTCTACGGACGTATGAAGGCAGAGGCCGAAGAGCGGCTCCTTTCGCTCGGAAACGGGACGACCGTCGTGCGGCTAACCAAGGTGATCGGCCACAGCCTGCCGGTAATTGACCATTGGCGGGATTCCCTGAGCCGTGGGGAGCCGATCAGGCCGCTCACCGATCTCATGGTCGCCCCGGTGTCGCTCGACCTCGCGGCGACGGTGATCGCGGCCGCAGCCCGCGACCCGCTGGGCCCGATTCTTCAGGTCTCGGCGTGTGCCGATGTGTCGTACGCCGAGGTCGCGGCCCGTCTGGCTGCGCGGTGGCGTGCGTCGCCCGATCTAGTCCAGCCAACAAGCGCGGTCGACCTTGGACTAGCGCTCGAGCATCTGCCTCGCCACACCACCCTCGACGCTTCCGCTGTGATGGGTACACTCAGCATCGCGCCTCCTGATCCGTGGGCGGCGATCGACGAGGTGGCATGATGGCGACGACGGCAGGGAGCGAGACCAAGTGCAGCATCTGCGGTACCGGGGCGCTTGAGGAGGTGGTCGAGTATCGCGTCCTTCGACGCGTGACGTCAGACTGCCGGCCATGGCCCCAGGGGGGGCGCATCGGCGTGTGCCGAGCATGCGGCGCCGTACAAAAGCCGGCCGGCGATGTATTTCTTGCGGAAATCGATGATATCTATCGTTCCTACTCGATCTATCACCAAGCGGCCGGCGCGGAGCAGGCGGTGTTTGAGCGGTCATCGGGCCTACCTTCATCACGGTCCGTGAAACTGCTGGATACGTTTCGGCAGCGCGCCAAACTGAAGCCCGCGGGCCGGATGCTCGACGTGGGCTGCGGAAACGGTGCCACGATCCGCGCCTTCGGCCAGGTGGCCGCGGGCTGGACGAAGGCCGGCACGGAGTTTGACCACAAATACCGGGCCGATGTCGAGTCGATCCCAAACACTGAGCCGCTCCACGTGGGACCCATCGAGGATGTGCCTGGTTACTTTGATGTGATCACAATGGTTCACGTGCTCGAGCACATCGTTGATCCTGTAGGGGTACTCAAGACCCTGCACGGAAAACTTGCGCCCGGCGGCCTACTCCTCATCGAGGTTCCCCACCATTCGGCTAATCCGTTCGAACTGCTGATCGCAGATCACCGCACTCACTTCACGGCTGATTCCATGATGCGGGCACTCACGGCGTCCGGATTTGAGATCGTGTGGATAGCTGAGGACTGGATTCCGAAGGAACTGTCAGTCGTCGCCCGCCCATCACCCGGGCCGGTGACTCATCCGCCGGCAGTCGATGCGGCTGCCGCCCGGGCGAAAATCGCTGCCGGCATCTCATGGCTCCAGCAAACGGCGCAGGAACTGCAAGACCTTGAATCAATAGGACTGATCGGGCTCTTCGGCACGTCGATCGCCGGCACCTGGCTAGCCTCCGAAGCGGGCGAACGAGTTGCCTTTTTCGTCGATGAAGATCCTGCGCGGACAGGGCGTATCTATCTCGGCAGACCGGTGCACTCGCCCGCCGACTTGCCACCGGGAAGCCGCGTGTTCGTCGGCCTGCCACCGGTTGTGGCCGCCGGCATCTGCACCCGCCTCGCACGGTCCGGCGTCGAGTTCATTCCCCCGCGGGGACAGCGTTTGTGAATACGGCATTTCTCGCCATCGGCGTCTTCGCCACAGCCCTGATCGCGCATGTTGCCTGGTGGCGAATCAGGCTGCCGAGGCGGCACACAGCCGCCTTGCTCGCCCTTTTCTTTGCCGTGCTTTTTGCCTGGCTGGCCGTGTCGCGCTGCTTGCCGGGCCGATGGTTCGCGGCCGCCGATCGCTGGCAGGCGATCCACGTCGCCGTCTTCCACACCGCCTGCACGCTCGCCTACGTGGTCGCCTACTCTGCTATCGAGCACCGCAGCCCGAGCATGACGCTGCTCGTGGCTGTCGCCGACGCCGGAGACGAGGGCTGCACACCCGACGAGCTTCGCGGCCTGCTCGTCGGGGCAAGCCCCGTGGAGGTACGACTCGCCGCGATGGTGCACGATCACATGCTCACACTCGACAGCGACGGCTACCGGCTCGCGGCCAAGGGCCGAGCATGGGCGACCGTACTGTCGAACTGGCGACGACTTCTCGGCATGCCGCCCGGGGGCTGACGTCATGGCCGACCATCGCCCCCTCGTGGCCCTTGCTCCGGTGATCGGCCTTGTCGTCTATTGTGTGTGCCACATCCTCGCAGCACGACTCATCCGCGGCCGCAATCCCTATCCGGCGCTCTCCATCGGGGCAGGCATGGGCCTTGTCGGCACGGTGGCGGTCACGCTCGTGGCCTGCATGCGCGGGGGCGATTCTGCCGCCGACACGCTCGCCCTCGCCGCCATGAACATCCTGGCTTCGTTCGGATTCGCGTTCGGCTACTTCAACTTCGTCAACCTGACCATCGCCTCGCTGCGAATTCGAATCCTGGAGGAAATCGCCAACTCTGGCGGCTGGCTGCCTCGCGCTACACTCCTCAATCGCTACGGCACCGGCAGCGTCGCCGACATCCGGCTGGCGCGGCTCGTCGATGGCGGCCACATCGTGGAGCGGAATGGGCGGCTGCACAGGGGACGTTTGCAATTCCTCGTCGTGGCTCGCATCTTTGAAGCACTGAGATCGCTGATTTTTGGCTCCAATTACACCGCCCCATGACATCGCTCACGCCCGAACTTACCCACGATTGCGACCTGTCGCTGTTTGTAGCCTGCTACAACGAAGAGAAGGGGGTCGTTCCAACGCTCGAGACGGTCGTGGCTGCGGTGACCGAGGTCGGGATCAGTTACGACATCGTGATCATCGACGATTGCTCGACCGACCGTACGGTCGAGGTGATCCTCGAATACCTTAAGGAGCATCCTACACTGCCGATCACGCTCTACGTGAGTGGCGTCAACCAGGGGCTGGGTTCAAACTACACGGAGGGCGCTTTTCGATGCCGGGGAAAATATTATCGATTGATCTGCGGAGATAACGTTGAGTCGAAGGAAACGCTCGTCACTATCTTTAGGCACATTGGTGATGCCGATATGGTGATTCCCTATCCGGCCGACACGACGTTCCGCGGGCCATTTCGTCGCTTCGTGTCACGGTCGTTCACTACCCTCGTAAATCTGCTGAGTGGTTATTCGATCCGGTACTACAACGGTCTTGCCGTACACCTCCGCTACAACGTCATGCGCTGGCACTCGAATTCGCACGGATTTGGTTTCCAGGCTGATTTAATCACCAGGCTTCTTGACCTCAAGGCGAGCTACATCGAGATTCCCGTGTATCCCAACGAACGAGCAGCCGGAGCGACGAAGGCCTTCAAGTTTCGCAACATCTGCTCCGTCGGTCACACTCTACTCGAGATTTGGTTGCGACGGCTCGGCAAGCTCGTCTACCCGCCGGCGACCCGCCGCCCGCTGGCCGAACTGCGGGCGTATCGCGCCGGCGACCTCGCACCGCACATGACGAAGACGATTACCGAAACGGGTTCTGTCGGATCTTCGCCTGCTTCCTGACCCTGTCGACCTCTCCGGACCCCCAATGCAGACCACCGACGTCCTCGTCATCGGCGGCGGCATCATCGGGATCTCGATTGCCCGCGAGCTGCGGCGGCGCTGGCCTGACGCGACGGTCGCCGTCCTCGAGAAGGAGCCCGCGTGTGGCAGGCACGCCAGCGGCCGCAACTCCGGCGTCCTCCACGCCGGCTTCTACTACACCGCCGACTCCCTCAAGGCCCGCTTCACGCGGGACGGCAACCGCGCCCTCCGCGACTATTGCCGCGAGCGACGGCTGCCGCTCAACGAGTGCGGCAAGCTCGTCGTCGCGAAGTCGGAGGCCGACCATCCGCAGATGGACGAGTTGCTCCGCCGCGGCGCCAGGAACGGCGTGGCGCTCGAGAGCATCACGGCGGAGGAGGCGCGGCGGATCGAGCCGCGTGTGAAGACCTGCGAGCGGGCGATCTTCTCCCCGCACACCGCCACAGCCGACCCCGGCGCGGTCCTCGCCGCGATGAAGGACGACGCCGAACGCGAGGGTGTGCGGTTCGCCCTCGGCGCCGCCTTCCGCCGCCGCCGCGGCAACGAGGTCGAGACGGCCCAGGGCCGCTGGTCCGCCGGCTACGTCGTGAATTGCGCGGGCCTCCACGCCGACCGCATCGCCAGACAGTTCGGCTTCTCACGCCACTACGCGATCCTGCCCTTCAAGGGCCTCTACCTCTACGGCGACGAGCCGGCCGGAGCGTTCCGCACCAACATCTATCCGGTCCCCGACCTGCGGAATCCGTTCCTCGGGGTCCACTTCACCGTCACGATCGACGGCCGCGCCAAGATCGGCCCCACCGCGATCCCCGCCTTCTGGCGGGAGCAATATGCGGGCCTTTCAGGCTTCAACCTCCGCGACGTAGCCGAGATCGCCGGCCTGCAGCTGGCGCTCTTCTGCTCGGCCGGATTCGAGTTTCGCCGGCTGGCTCGCGAGGAGCTCGCGAAGTATGACCGCCCGCACCTCGCCTCTCTCGCCGGTCAGCTCGCCGAGGACGTGCGGCCCGAACGCTGGCGCCGCTGGGGTCGCTCCGGCATCCGCGCCCAGCTCCTCGACACCCGCTCGCGGAAGCTCGAGATGGATTTCGTGCTCGAAGGCGACGACCGCTCGATGCACGTCCTCAACGCCGTGTCGCCCGGCTGGACCTGCTCGATCCCGTTCGCCCGCCACGTGGTCGACGAGGTGGCCGCGAGGAGCGGCGGTTCGCCGGCCGCCCCCCTCACCCGCTGACAGCCCGCCACCACTCGGGGAGCCCCGCGTAGGCGGCCACCCCCAGAGCGGCCCGCCGCTCGCGCAGTTCGGCCCCGAACGCCGCCGTGCCCACCGCCGCCACCCGCACGCCCGCGTTCACGCCCGCCTCCCAGTCCACCGGCGAATCCCCCACCATCCACGCCGCCTCGGCCGCGAGGGCATGCGCGTCGAGCGACTCGTGGATGAACCGGGGCGACGGCTTGCGATACCGCTGCGGCTCGTCGGGCCTCTCCGTCGCGATGCAGACGCCCGCGAACAGATCACGTCCGAGGCCGATCAGCTCCAGCATGCGGTCGTTCACCCGCTCGACGTCGGCGAGGGTGAAGTAGCCCCGGCCCACCCCCGACTGGTTCGTGAACAGGAAGAGCCTCGCCCCGCACGCGACGAGCTCTCCGAGCGTCTCACGCACGCCCGGCAGCAGGGCCACGCCCTCCCGCGAAGCGAGATAATGCCGATTCTCGATCAGCGTGCCGTCGCGGTCGAGAAACACGGCCCCGGGTGTCATGCCCCGCCTCCCGTCCCTCGCCGGATCTTCGGAGCGGGCGGCTCGAGCGCCGGTGTCGCCGCCCGGCCCGCCAGCCGCCGCGCGTAGGCCCCGCGCAGCGTGCGCCACAGCAGCCAGATCAGGATCATCGGGTTCAAGGCCGCGTTGAGCGTCACTTCGCGGGCGATGATCACCCACGTCTTCGGCACGAAGAGCAGGGCGAAGAGCACGGTCGTGACGAGGCCCTCGCGCCGGCCGGTCCGCGAGTTCACGAACAGCGCGAACGGGATCATCATGTGGATGAGGCGGTAGTCCGGCGACGCGGTGGGCAGCATGACGAGGCACACCGCCGCCACGGTCGCGATCTCCCAGAGCTTCATCGGCAGCACCACCGACAAGACCATCGAGCCCACCAGGATCGCGGCCGCCATCAGCGGGTAGACCGCGGCCAGCAGCTTCCAGAGCGGCCCGGTGATCGGGTCGAGCTGCGCGGTCCAGGCGCCGATCGCGATCAGCCCGTAGAGCCCGGAGGCGTGGTTGGCGGGCCCGATCCCCGCCGCCGTGTCGGCGGAGTAGTTGCCGAGCACCTCGAGCAGCCTCGGCACCGTGACGTGGATCGGACTCTTGAACATGAGCAGGCTCGCGAGCGTGAGCGCCGCGGCCGCGGCCATCGCGACGACCACGCC
>Ga0209189_1000612_pt1 | contig 29260 bp, 29 predicted proteins | sample C_130820_EF_Meta_FD_187308 | JGI IMG/M metagenome (GOLD analysis project Ga0209189, IMG submission 187308) | Freshwater microbial communities from Lake Croche, Canada to study carbon cycling - C_130820_EF_MetaG (SPAdes) (version 3) | ecosystem: Environmental > Aquatic > Freshwater > Lake... | reverse complement strand
TTTTCAATTAAGTTAACTGGGTTGCTTGTAATTTCTTCAACAACTAACTCTGTAATCTCGGCATAATTTACGGTATCGGCAATTGCATCTGATGTTGATGCCGCTCGTAAATCAACTGAAAGTGTCAGATCGACAAAAAAATCTTGTCCATCCTTGCGCTCCTGTTCAAATAATCCGTGAAAACCGAAACCATGGATACCTGTTAGAACAATCTGATCACTCATTGCGCTAACACCTCCTTATGTGGTTTCACGCTATGAACTCTAACCGCCCACACACCTGTGGTGGCAAGTCGCTTGGTTAAATCAATTGTTGCTTGCTCGCGTTCATCCGGAGAATCCCCACCTAGAAAACGTTTGCGTGATCCGCCAACTAATACGGGATAGCCCAAATCAACAAAGGAATCGATTGAATTTATGATCTCCCAGTTGTGCTCGGTATCTTTAGCAAAACCTAGACCTGGATCAATTATTAAATTGCCTACTTCAATACCTGCATCTAAAGCCGCCGTAATACGCTCTCGTAGCTCTGAAATCACATCGATGACTACATCGTTGTAAATAGCCCTTGAATTCATATCTTTTGACTGTCCGCGCCAGTGCATTGCAATGTATGGGAGCTGCAAACGTGCAGCCGTTTTCAACATTTCTGGATCAGCTAATCCCCCGCTGACATCATTAATTATCGAAGCGCCAGCTTTAACTGCAGCCTCTGCTGTACTTGCACGCATAGTATCGATACTGATTCTTGCACCATGTTTTGTAAGTTCAGTTATAACCGGAATCGTGCGTTCTAATTCTTCTGCTTCACTGACACGTTCTGCACCAGGTCTAGTTGATTCGCCGCCGATATCAATGATGTCAACACCCTCGGCGATCATCTCTAAACCACGCGCAACAGCGGCTTCGAAATCATTATGTCTTCCATCATCAGCAAAGGAATCAGGAGTTACATTCAAGATGCCCATGATCAACATGAGTATTACGCCTTGGTGATAAGTGAAATAGCTTCTGCGCGAGTAGCAGGATTTGTTAACGCACCACGTACTGCTGAAGTAGTAGTTCGAGCGTGAGACTTCTTAACTCCACGCATTGACATACACAGATGCTCGCAATCAATAATTACGATCACGCCCAGTGGATCTAAAATTTTTACCATTGCATCAGCGATCTGAGTGGTTAAACGTTCTTGTACCTGTGGACGTTTTGCATACAAATCAACCAAACGTGCAAGCTTTGAAAGACCGGTGATTTTTCCGCGAGGGATATATCCAATGTGTGCAACACCATGAAACGGAGTTAAGTGATGTTCGCAATGAGAAAATACTTCGATATCGCGGACGATTACTAACTCTTCGTGGCCAATATCGAAAGTTGTTGTTAAAACGTCTTCTGGTGATTGCCACAATCCTTCAAAATTTTCCTTCATCGCCCGTGCCACACGTGCAGGAGTTTCCTTAAGCCCTTCACGTTCAGGGTCTTCGCCAAGGGCTATAAGTAGTTCACGGACAGCCTTTTCGGCACGTTCTTGGTCATAAGGACCAGATGCACGACCGTCAGAGACAGTTACTTTATTTACCGTCACTTGCAGCCTTCTTACGACGAGCCGGTTTCTTTGCTTCCACCGGTGTCGCAACAATGCGTTCTGGAACATCCACTGGTGGTTGTTCGGATGGAATGCGAGTTGCAGAGCCGGTCCATGCAGGGCGCTTAGTTACTAGCTTTACTTTTTTAAAGATGGCTGCAATTTCATCCTTGTTTAATGTTTCTTTTTCGAGAAGTTGAATAACCATCTCATCCAGAATCTTGCGATTAGCGACCAAAATATCAAAGGCTTCTTGATGCGCGTTCTCAATTAGGCGACGAATTTCGCGATCAACAATTCCTGCAATGTTTTCGCTGTAATCACGTTGATGTCCATAATCTCGACCCAAGAATGGTTCAGATGTTCCTCCGCCAAGTTTGATTGCACCAATCGCTTCAGTCATTCCATATTGAGTAACCATTGCACGAGCAAGCTCGGTTGCCTTTTCAATATCATTTGAAGCACCAGTTGATGGATCGTGGAAAATCAACTCTTCTGCTGCACGACCACCTAATGAATACGCCAACTGATCAAGTAATTGATTGCGAGTAGTTGAGTACTTATCCTCATCAGGCAACACCATTGTGTAACCAAGTGCGCGACCACGAGGCATGATGGTGACTTTGTGAACTGGATCAGTATGAGGCAACGCATGCGCAACAAGTGCGTGACCGGCTTCGTGATACGCAGTTACTCGACGCTCATCATCACTCATCAAACGAGATTTACGTTGCGGTCCAGCCATTACGCGATCAATTGCTTCATCTAGTTCTGGATTTCCAATGACCGCTTTATCCTCACGAGCAGACAAAAGTGCTGCTTCATTAAGTACATTCGCTAAATCAGCGCCGGTGAAACCAGGTGTGCGACGTGCGTAATCAACTAGCTTTACTTCATCACCTAGTGGCTTACCTTTTGCGTGAACCTGCAAGATTGCTTCGCGACCCTTTAGGTCAGGACGATCAACAGCAATCTGACGATCAAAACGACCAGGGCGAAGTAATGCTGGATCTAAAACATCTGGGCGGTTTGTTGCAGCGATCAAAATGACTTTCGAGTTTTCTTCAAAGCCATCCATCTCAACTAACAATTGATTAAGTGTTTGTTCACGTTCATCGTGACCACCACCCATACCTGCACCACGTTGGCGACCAACGGCATCAATTTCATCGATGAACACAATTGCTGGAGCGTTTGCCTTAGCTTGATTGAACAAATCGCGTACACGCGCTGCTCCAACTCCCACAAACATTTCAACAAAGTCAGAACCGGAAATTGAATAGAAAGGAACTGAGGCTTCGCCAGCTACTGCGCGAGCAAGAAGTGTCTTACCGGTTCCTGGAGGGCCAAACAACAAAACACCCTTAGGAATTTTTGCTCCAAGCGGTGCATATTTTTCAGGCTTTGCAAGGAAATCTTTAATCTCATCTAGTTCGGCAAGGGCTTCATCAGCTCCGGCAACATCTTTGAATGTTGTCTTTGGTACATCGTTGTCCTGCAACTTGGCACGTGATTTTCCAAACTGGAAAACTTTATTTCCGCCTTGGGCTTGACCCATCATCCAGAAGAACAAGAAGCCAATTAATAAAAATGGAACTATAGAAAATAGGAATGAAACCAACAGTGATTGTGAAGGAACTCGAACATTCCAACCCTTTGAGGGCGGATTAGCCGTTAACGCATCCACCAACGTTGGCTCTTGGCGTGCAACATAGAAGGATTCAACCTTTGAGGATCCCTTAATTGTGTTGCCAGGTGTAAGGATCAAGCGAATCTTTTGATCTTTATCTACGAGTTCGGCAGATAAAACTTTTGACTGTGAAATCGCATCAATAGCCTGCGACGTTTCGATTTGGGTGTACTTATTGCCAGCAGACGTAATTTGACCAAACACTGTTACCGCAAAGATTGCCGCAACAATCCAAAAAAGTGGGCCTCGGAAAATTTTGCTACTTTTTGTAGCCGGCTTCTTCGGTGAGTTCTTACTAGAAAAACTCTTCTTCGTTGGCTTATTTGGCTTTTGTGCTTGTGACATATCTGGGGATTCTCGTTTCTAGGTGTTATTCGTACATGTGCTTAGCAAGCACACCAATGAAAGGAAGGTTGCGGTACTTTTCATCGAAATCAAGTCCGTACCCGATTACGAAATCTTTTGGAATATCGAAGCCAACATACTTAACATTTACTTCAACCTTTGCTGCTTCTGGCTTACGCAAGATTGAAAGAATTTCTACTGAACCAACACCACGTGATTCTAAGTTTGCTTTCAACCATGAAAGCGTTAAACCTGAATCAACAATGTCTTCGACGATCAGCACATTTCGACCTGTGATGTCACGATCTAAATCTTTAAGAATGCGAACAACACCACTTGATTTAGTTCCGGATCCATACGATGACACTGCCATCCAGTCCATATCTATATGGCGTTGCAGCGCACGTGAAAGATCAGCAACAGCCATAACTGCACCTTTTAAAACACCAACAAGTAAAAGGTCTTTACCTTCGTAATCTTTATCAACCTGTGCAGCAAGCTCTTTAATTCGTGCTTGCAACTGTTCTTCGGTCACGATTACGCGTTCGATATCGCCCTTGACTGCTTCTAAATCCACGGTTCTCCCTATGGTCGGTGCGGTGAGAGCGAAAGTCTGCCCGAAATTCGCTCAACTCTCACACCGCCGGGAAGATTGAGCGCACCTTGGCCATTCCACGCCGAGATTAGGGCCTCGACCGCACTTACATGGTCGGCTGAGACCGATCCTGAAGGAGCACCAGCGGCATAGATGGCAGATCGCAGAATTCGGGTGCGAATTGCGCGAGGTAAGGCCTGAAGATGGGCGCAGTCCAGATCCTGAAGATTCAGATGAGTCACTTCACTTTGTGCCCAACTATCTAGTGCATCTGCGTCATCTCGCAATAGATGCGCACTTCTAGCTAACGCATCTGAAATTCCTGGACCAATACTTTTTTCTAAGACAGGGAGTGCTTCGGTACGAACTCGTACACGTGCAAACTGTGAATCTTGATTGTGTGGATCGTTCCAGTAATCCAAACCAACTTCCTTGCAAAACTGTTCGTTCTGAATTCGAGTAATTTCAAGCAGTGGACGAACATAGATTCCATTGTGTACTGCCATTCCTGACAGTGAACGAGTTCCGGATCCGCGCGCTAAACCTAACAAAACTGTTTCGGCCTGATCATCTTTAGTGTGACCAAGAAAAACGGCAACCGCATTTTCTTTCATTGCAACTTCATTAATTGCTTCATATCTAACTTTTCGTGCTGATGCTTCTAGGCCTTCGTTGATATCGACAGTAACTTTCTTAATCGCACAAGTAAGCCCAAACTTTGCAAGTTGCTCCACAACCTTTTCTGCTTGCAAGGAAGATGCAGATTGCAATTGATGATCAACAGTTACACCAACAACTGTAATCGCAAGTTTTTCTGATTCAACTGAAAGTGCGTAAGCAAGTGCTAATGAATCAGCTCCACCTGAGACAGCGACAAGAATTTTGTCTCCGGCTTCAAATTTTTCCAGCCATGCTCGAACCGCGTTGCGAACTGCAGGAACAGCTGTCGTCATAGGACAAGAGTAGTGCGACTTTAGACGCGTCCACCAAATGGCATTAAGCCCTTGATGCTGTAAATATTTGAGTACAAAAGACCGGCATTCTTTGAATTTGCTTCCCACATCATGCCGTTGCCCGCATAAATCGTAATGTGGTGGATAGTCGAGATTGTGCCTTTGTAGGAATAAAACAACAGGTCGCCTGGAACCAAATCATTTAGTGAAACGTGCTTGGTATAACCAGAATACAAAGCAGAGTTAAGTCGATCCCAGTCAGGCCAGCCTAGCCCTGCTGATTTGTAGGCAGCAAAAACAAGTCCCGAACAATCAAATGTGCTTGGACCTTGTGTTCCCCAAACGTATGGTTTGCGCGCAAGAACTTGGGTCTTTGCAAACGCAACTGCTTTATCACGTTGTGCTTGTGAGGTTCGAATGGACGAACGTCCCTTGAAGCCGATATCCGGCCAGATTTTTGCCTGACCTCCTGTTTGTGCAGCGGTGTTGGCTTGGCTTTCTTCGAGCAATGCAAGTTGTCGTTGTTGTTCCAGAGTTGTACGAACTTTTCGAGCACTCAATAATTCTTTTAATAATTTGTCTTGTACTGCTTGTAGCTTTGCTACTTCTTTTGCTTGTTCTGCTTTTGCATCATCTGCAACTTTCTTTGCTGCAGCTACTTTATCTGTTGCAACTTGCTGCGCAGCTTTAGCTGCATCGGCTGCAGCTTTTGCTTTTCGCGCAGCTGCTTCGGCTTCTTTGAATCGTGCGAGTGCAACAGAATTTTGTGCGCCTAAAGTACTGAGTGTTGTAAGTTGATCAATTAATTCTTGTGGACCATTTGCACTGAGTAATGGTTGGATATCGCTCATGCTTCCGCCCAAGATGTATGCGTTAGCTGCTAGGCGACCAATAGTTTTGTGGGCTTCGACAACGGCTGCTGCTGTTTCAGCGGCGTGTTTTGCGGCAGCGATTGCCAAAGCAGTCGCTACGGCTAAATCTGCTTGTGCCTTTTGATAAACAGCAGTTGCTGCATTTGCCTTTGCAGTTAATGCTCGAAGACTTTGATTAGCGGCAGCTAGTTTTGCTGCTTGCGCATCAGCGATCTTTTTCTTTGCTTCCTCAATTTTTTTTGCTGCCTCAATTTCAGCAAGCGTTGGTTTAGGGACCGCAACAGCAGGCACTGACGAGATCGACAGCCCCAGAATTACTGCAAGCGATATCGCCCTAAGCTTTTTCACCTAAAACCTTTCGAAAGGGAAGGCCTCAAGAATAAATGGCGATGCTTAGAAAAGTACTGTTTTACCCGCTGGTGTCCTTAATTAGCTACATCACGACGAACAAAAAGTATTGATGCAATAGTTGCGCCAACTGCTACATAGATACCGCCAACAGTTAGCGCATGTTTATAGGTCAGGTCGAGCGTGCCCCCTGAAGCGATTGCATCCAATTGGGCACCTGGCAACCAACTCTGCAAAGAACTTTTTACGGCAATCAATAAATTCTCAACAATCAATAACCACAGCACCCCAAGAGAAATTGCACTAATTGGTGACCTCAACAAAAGGCCAAGAACCATTCCAACGATGCCAAATGCCGTAACTGAAACCGTCACATTTACAAAAGTTGTAAAAATTGCGTGGTAGCCAGCAGAAGTAAGCCAAAGGTCAGTATTAACTTTTGCGCCAGGAGCAAGTATGTAAGAAATAGCAACACTAACAATGGCTGCGATTGAGATCATGATTAATGCAAACAGCATCATAGAAATCAGTTTGCCAATAAGAATCTTCATTCGGCCTGGTTGACGCACCAACAAATTGCGCAAAGTACCGTAGGTATATTCTTGTGCTGTTTGAGCTGCAAATACGCACAGCGCAATTATTCCCAAGAACCCACCAACAGATGCAAAACCATTTACAGATCCGCTTGCTAGTTGCAGTACTTCTCTGCCAATTGTCCGACCTCGGTCACCATTGCCACGGGGTGAATCAATCATCAAGTAGATAAAAGATGTAATCAATCCTGTGAAGAAAAGCGCTGCCCCCATTGTGCCAAAAAACAATGTAGGGCGACGAAGCTTGCGCATTTCCGCTTTGACAACATTAAACATTACTTATCCCCCGTCATTTCGAAGAAAGTTTCTTCAAGATTAGGCAACTGTGGAGCAAGTTGCGCCAATGTAATCCCTGCGTCAAAGGCTGCTTTGTTCAACACCGGTGCCCAATCCATCTCAGCCAACACATGTACTGAATCATTTCTAATAGTGGCGTGATGTCCAGCCTTTTCTGCGATCTCAACAATGCGCTGTAAATCTGAATGGCTTAGTGACTTAGCGATAATGGTTGGTTGTTGTTGCGCCATTAATTCACCTATCGGACCAGCAAAAACTATTTCGCCCTTTCGCAACATAACAATGTAATCGCTGATAATTTCTAATTCAGACAATAAGTGTGAAGAGACAAAAACAGTTGTTCCTTCATTTGCTAAGTCTCGCAAGAGTGCTCGAACTTCTTGAATTCCTTCGGGATCTAAACCATTTGTTGGCTCATCCAGCATCAGCAATTTTGGTTCGGGTAGTAGCGCTGCTGCAATTCCAAGACGCTGCTTCATGCCTAGTGAATACGTTTTAAACTTAGACTTACCGCGATCGCCAAGTCCAACTTTGTCTAAAAGTTGCTGCACTCGTTCAAGCGGAAATCCACCGAGCTTTGCTAACACCATCAAGTTTTCATACCCAGATAACGCCGGATAAAACGCAGGCCCTTCGATCATCGCGCCGACGCGACTCAAATACTTTTCTGGATGCTCTATTGGCTCGCCCAAAATGTGACCCTGCCCAGTAGTCGGAGTAATAAGGCCTAACAACATTCGCATAGTCGTTGTCTTGCCTGATCCGTTGGGGCCAACAAAGCCGCACACCGTGCCCAAAGGGACTTCGAAGTTGATATGTGAGACCGCTAGGCGCTCATCGTATTTTTTTGAGAGATCCGAGACTGAAATTGCAGTATTAGGCATGCCGCGTACTCTGCCACAATTAAGCCATGAGCAAACGACCTTGGGGCTACCAACCTCGTAAGGATTCACTGGGACCTGACTGGGAATTACATCCACAGACTCATTCAGTGCGCGCTGGTTTAGCTCGATCTGGTTTTGGAGAAACTTCTGAAGCGTTGTATCTAAATAGTGGCTTTACATATTCATCTGCCGAAGAAGCATTTGATTCTTTTGCTGAAGAAACTGACCATTACTTGTACAGCCGTTTCCATAACCCAACAATTGCAATGTTTGAAAAGCGACTTGCTGCAATTGAAGGCGCCGAAATGTGCGTTGCCACAGGTTCTGGAATGTCTGCAATGTTTGCATCTCTTGCATGTTTAGTTGAGCACGGCGACCATGTAGTTGCATCCGCTGCCATGTTTTCTTCATGCCATGTAGTTATTACGGAATTCCTTCCAAAGTGGGGCGTTACATTTGAATTAGTAAAAGGTAACGATCCAGCTGTCTGGGCAAAGGCACTAAGTAAGCCAACTAAAGCAGTCTTTATTGAAACACCAAGTAACCCACTGTTAGAGATCGTTGACATCAAAATGGTGAGCGACCTTGCACACAAGGTTGGTGCCACTGTAATTGTTGACAACGTAATGGCATCACCTGTTCTGCAAAAACCATTACAACTTGGAGCAGACGTAGTTATGTATTCAGCAACTAAGCACATCGATGGTCAAGGTCGAGTACTTGCTGGCGCATTACTTGGTTCTGCAGATTACATTGTTGACAAACTTTTACCTTTTGTTCGTCATACCGGGCCAGCGCTTAGCTCTTTCAATGCGTGGGTACTCGTTAAATCACTTGAAACAATGCACATGCGCGTCGAAAGTATGGTTGCAAACGCACAAGCAGTTGCAGAGTTCTTGGAAAAGCAGCCTGCAATCAAATCTGTTCGCTACCCAGGATTAAAGTCCCATCCAAGTCATGCACTGGCAATGAAGCAGATGAGTAATGGCGGCGGAACAACGATTGGCATCGAATTTAAGGGCTCTCAAGAAGAGGTCTTTGCCTTTATGAACAAGCTTCGTGTAATCGATATTTCTAATAACTTGGGTGATAGCAAATCATTAATCACTCATCCTTCATCAACGACGCATCGACGTTTATCCCCTGAAGTTCAGGCAGAGATGGGCATTACAGGATCCGTACTGCGTTTATCTGTTGGATTAGAACATTCGACTGACTTGATTAAGGATTTGGAACAAGCCTTAGCTAAGTAGTTGTGCCACAACAAGTAGGACTGAAAATAAACTCAAGTAAGTAATCGACCACTGGAAGATCTTTCCAGCCACTTTCGCATACTCTGGCGAACCTTCTTTAAGCGCAATTAATTGACGAGCATAAACAAGTCCTAAAGCAATAGTCACGATCATCGACCACAGTGGAAGTTCAGCTGATCTGATTAAGAAAATAGAAGTAGCAATCATCAAAATTGTATGAAACCACATTTCTACAAGTACGCGATTCTTCGAAGCAACTACTGGAAGCATTGGTGTTCCTGCTGCTGCATAATCATCTTTATATTTAATGGCCAGTGCCCAGAAGTGTGGTGGCGTCCAAAAGAAAATAACAAAGAAAAATGCCCATGGTGTTAGTGACAATGAATTTGTTACCGCTGCCCAACCAATTAAGACAGGCATACAACCTGCGGCCCCGCCCCACACAATATTTTGAGATGTTCGTTGCTTCAACGCCATTGTGTACACAACAACATAAAAAACAATTGCAATGAAAGCTAATAAAGTTGCTAACGCAGTTGTAAATACCCAAAACAGGATAAGTGAAGCAATTCCAATTCCAGTTGCAAATATTGTTGCTTTAGTTTTTGAAATCAAACCAGTGACAATTGGTCGTTTAGATGTACGAGCCATTAATTTATCTAGATCGCTTTCAATAACCATATTGAAGGCGTTTGCACTTCCTGCCGCTAAAGTTCCAGCGACGATTGTTACAACAGTCAGTCCAAAAGCAGGCAAACCCTTGGCCGCCAAGACCATTGCGGGCAGGGTTGACACGAGTAATAGCTCAACGACCCTCAACTTCATTAGGTCTAGATATCCCCGCACGGAAATGCTCATGAGCCAAGGTTACCCAGCCTTTTAGTTACCGCCTCACCGTTTACTCACAGCATTAACGGTTATCTTTCTCGCAACGAAGGGATTCATAATGACTGAGAACAACAAGCCTGAATGGTTTGAGATTGCAGACAATGATCGACCATCTGTTCCTCGCAAAGCATCAAAGAGTTTGCCACTTGCCGCGGTTTTTGCCGCAACACTGATTATTGGTATTGGCGCAGTTGTTGCGCAATCTCAGGATGAACCACCCGCAAACGCAACTGAAATAACGAGCACTCAGTCAACTATGGCTCCGGCGGCTGCAACGAACACATCTGCCACTCCAGCATCTAGCTCAGTAACTAACCCAGCAGTAAAAACTGTGGCTAAACCAGCGGCTACTTCATCAGGATTACAAAATCCTTCAATCGCAAAACTGCCGACTAAACATGGTGATGATGAGGGCGAAGGCCGCGGTAATCATGAAAACAATGAAGACGATAACGACTAACTAGTACAGTTTAGGAATGCGAAATCGGTTCCTAGCATTAATTCTTATAACTTCGCTCTGTGCCATTTCTTTACCGGCCCAGGGCGAAGTTGTTTCTGCAGATACAAAAATGCAATTGATAAAAACTATTAATGGTTCGATTTCTCCAAAATCTGTTCGTTCATCAGGTGATGGCGTAGTTAGCGCCCATAACATGATGTACAACCACAGCGTCACAGTTTATGACTCAAAGACTTTTGAATTACTAAAAACAGTCCCTGACTCTATATCGCTTAAAAATTTTGGATACTCGAAATCTGCGTCACTCTTTAAAGGTGCACCTGTTGAGGGAACTTATTCGCCAGATGGAAAGTATTTATATGTAACTAATTATGCAATGTACGGACCTGGTTATAACAAAGAAGGTCATGACACCTGCTCTCCTGCTTCTGGATTTGATACAAGTTTCTTGTATCGCATTAACCGCAGTAACTACGAAATTGATGCTGTTTACCCGGTTGGCTCTGTTCCAAAAGTCGTTGAAGTAACTCCAGACAACAAGTACCTCTTAGTTACGAACTGGTGTTCTTACACTCTTACTGTAATCTCGATTGAAACCCAAAAAACTGTTAAAACAATAAAAATTGGCCGATACCCCCGTGGAATATCGGTTTCAAAGGATTCCAAAAAAGCTTACGTTGCCGAAATGGGTGGCAACAGAATCCATGTGATCAACTTGGAGGATTTCACAGTTACTTTCATTCCCATTGGAAGTAATCCTCGTGCAATAGTTTTATCCCCTGATAATTCAAAGTTATATGTAACTATGAACCTGTCAGGGCAGGTTGCATCGTGGGATTTAATCGCTAACCAAGCTGGTAAATCAATTAAGACTGGAAAAGCTGCTCGAAGCTTGGCTATCTCTTCGGACGGAACCGCGTTATTCGTTGTTAATTTTGATAGTGACACTATTTCGAAAGTTCGCACCAGTGATATGAAGGTTCTGCAAACATTAAAGGCTTGCAACGAGCCAATTGGAATTACATTTGATGCGCCAACTAACAATACGTGGGTTGCGTGTTACAAAGGACAGATAAAGATTTACTCCAACAATTAAGGCGCTGGAATAATCTCAGTTGGAATATTTGGCGCAGCAATTCTTCCAAGTGCTTGGTCAATTGCTACACGCGCCTTTTTGAGAGCGGTATTCCCCTTAGCAATTTCATCAGCCAATGTCACAAAAACATACTCTCGATCGGTTGATTGAACGTATCCAGCAAGAGTAGCCGTACCATCTAATGTCCCAGTTTTGGCATGGATCAGACCAACTGCATTAGGTGCGGTAGTAGTGAATCTATCTTTCAGAGTTCCAGAGACACCGGCTATTGGTAAAGATGTATAAAGTAGGGAAAATTTTTCCTCTTTGCGAAGTTTAAATAGAAGTTCACCCATCATTCGTGCTGTTATTCGATTCTCTTTTGATAACCCGCTTGCATCGATAGTTACTAGCTTTGTTGAATCGACACCCAAATGTAAAAGTAATTTTTCATATGTCTTGGCTATTCCTTCTGCGTTGAAAGTATTGCCCGCTGATTTCGACGCTAGCCGAGATAATCTTTCGGCCAATAAGTTATCGCTCCACAACATGGTCCAGTCCAAAATTTCAGCAACCGTAGGCGAATTTTGACTCACCACTGGTACACCTTGTTCTACAAGTGACTGTTCTAGAGTCGCCCTTTTTATGGCAGGTCTGAAGTAGCGTTTATTCCAATATGCCTTGAAGTTGGCGACATCTTGTGAATACAAACCGCTGTATACAACTTTATAACCTCTAAGTGAGCCCTTATTTGCTTTCTTTACCTCGCTCATTGCCTTTGCTCCAAGGTATGGCAATGAGGTCCGGTGCATCTTAATTGCTGTCACAGCGTTAAGGGAGATCCAAGGATCTAAGGAACCTCGAATAAAAACTGTCTTAGATTCTTTTTCGATGCTTACAGAAGTATTAAAGGTTGTACTTGGATCTAAATACTCAAGAGTTGCTGCAGCTGAAAGGATTTTCATAACTGAAGCTGGTTTACGTTGCGAGTCTGCATTGCGCTCGTAAACTACTTTTCCAGTGCTCTCATCAATAACAATCATCGCCGGATTTGAAAGTGTTGGATTTTTCAACAGTTCACTTAAAACTAGCGGAATTGATTCTGGATTTAATACTGCATTAGCTGGCACTATTGTAAAAATGGTTGCAAGAATGAATGCAATAATCTTTACAATAAATCTCATAATTTTAGTGACTATTACCAGGCAAGAGCGATGACAAGGTTAAAAATAACCAAGCCGGTCATAGTCAACCAAACACTTTTTGCAACCTCTGACTTTTTTACATTCAAATATCCAAGTGCCAGGACGATAAGCATCACTAACATCTTGATGCCAAATTTTGTATTGTTAAGAGGTTCATCAGGTTTCACTGAATTGTGTAAGCCCATCATGACTCCACCGGCAACTAATGCCGTTAAGCCTGCATGCAAGACGCCAGGATTCAACTTACGAGGACTCTTGTTCCACTGTAGAAGAAGCAGAACTAAAATGCCGATTACAGAAATAATATGAATGATTAAGGCGATTGTGTTGATGGCTGACATGTATTCAGTTTAGAGTGCCTACATGTCTTCTCCTACTACCCCCGCCAGTATTGGCCCAGGTGAATTTTTCCCTGTTGTAGGTGTTGGACCCCATGAAAAACCATGGCCAGAAGGAGATCATTACGATCCTGAACTATTGCTGAATGGTGATCGTCGAAATGTTTTAGATCACTATAGATATTGGTCTGTTGACGCGATTGTTGCAGATTTGAATACTAAGCGTCATAAATTGCAGATTGCGATTGAAAATTGGCAACACGATTTAAATATTGGATCAGTTGTTCGAACTGCCAATGCATTCAATGTTTCTGGTGTTCATATCATCGGAAAGCGTGATTGGAATAAGCGTGGTGCAATGGTCACTGATAGATATTTAACAGTGATGCACCATCCAACAATTGATGATTTTGCTACTTATTGTAAAGAGCAAAACTTGCCGATTATTGGAATCGATAATGTTCCTGGATCTAAGCAGTTAGAGCCGGCTGTATTGCCTGAAAGTTGTGTGCTTTTGTTTGGTCAAGAAGGTGCTGGGATGTCCGATGAAGGAATCGCAGTTTGTGAAGTGATGTACGAAATTAATCAATATGGATCAACTCGTTCAATGAACGCATCCGCAGCTGGAGCAATCGCCATGTATCACTGGGCCTTGCAGCACCTACCACGATGAAGAAATGGCTTAGTCGAAATCTAATTGTCTTGACGCTAGTTTCTCTAACTCAAGATGCTGCAAGTGATCTCCTATATCCGTTGTTGCCATTACTCCTCACCAGCGTTATTGGCGCTGCTCCACTGGCACTTGGATTAATCGAAGGGTGTGCCGAAGCAGCAGCAGGTTTTTCAAAACTTTATGCTGGAAAATTTAGTGATCGGTTTGGGAGAAAACCATTTGTAGTTTCTGGTTATACCCTTGCTGGAATAGGAAAAGTATTTGTAGTCCTTGCAACAACATGGCCTATTGTTTTGACCGGACGAGTCACGGACCGCATTGGAAAAGGCATGCGAAGTTCGCCACGTGATGCATTGATCAATGATTCTGTGCCAAAAGAGGATTTGGGGAAGGCCTTCGGATTTCACCGAGCTGGAGACAATTTTGGAGCGGTAATCGGCCCCGGTTTGGCCCTAATTGGTCTTTCTCTTCTCAATGACGATGTCCGAGCAGTAGCTAAATGGGCTCTAATCCCAGCTGTCCTTTCTGGACTACTCACTCTCTTTGTGCGAGAGAATTACGTAAAACAAAGCAAGCAACAAGTCATTGAGTCGCAGGATTACAAGTTATCTAAAGATTTAAAGCTTCGAATTTTTACCTTGGTTGCTATTCAATTAACAAATATTCCCGATGCACTTCTGTTACTCCGATTAAATCAGATTGGATTTTCGGCAAAAGGAGTTGTTGCTTCTTACATGCTATTTAGTGCAGTTTCAACACTTCTTGCATATCCAGCCGGAGTCATCGCAGATAAATTGAATCCACGAGTTGTTTACGCTGTTGGACTCATTGCGTTTGGAGTTGGATATTTAACTCTTGGATTAACAAATAACCACTTTGTTGCAATTGTGGCAATTGTTATTTATGGAATTTTCCCAGCATTAACAGATGGAGTTGGGAAAGCATGGATTTCATCTATCAGTCCAAATGCTCACAGAGGAAAGGTTCAAGGCGTATACCAATCTTCGATGAATTTTGCAGTTCTTGCTGCAGGGATTTGGGGCGGTGCACTATGGACTTCAGGTTCAATTCAGTGGTCACTAGTTATTGCAGGTGTTGGAGCGCTTATAGGTTCATTAGTTCTTGTAATAATCCGTCCACCGCGCGTTCGACCATAGCCAAAGTTTCTTCATAGGCTTCATCGGATTGATTGTAGGGATCTGGAACTTCTAGTTTGAAATAATCACTCGAACTTGGGTCAATGTCTTTAAGTTTCGGATCAAAGTTGCGAAGGTAGAAAACCTTTTCTTGATGCTCTTCGCTTTGTGCCAACGAAATAACGTTGTGATAATTACTTGAGTCCATAACCAAAATTAAATCGTGAACGAAGAAGTCATTTGCTCTAAATTGTTTCGCCGTGTGTGAATGCTTGTACCCAGCAGCCTCCCAAATCTTTTTGGATGATGGGTGTGGGCCTTGCCCAATATGCCACGAGCCGGTTCCAGAGCTATGAACTTCGATTCGCGGAGCATGCCAATCGGCGGTTTTCCCAGCTAAAACAGCGGCCGCCATTGGTGATCGGCAAATATTGCCAAGGCACACCATTGTGATACTTAGTTGGTCTTTGCCCTTAAGTGAGGAGATCAAGCTCTGGTTCATCTTCAAGAGCTTCTTGAACAGTCTTTAACCGACGTTCAATTTCATCTGCTTCTTCTACGCGACCCTGCATTCTAAAAATCTTGGCAATGCGGGACTCAACATCGACAATAAATTCAAAATCTTTTGGCTCATCTTCGCTCACAACAGATAAAACATTTTCAAGAGTTGCTAAACCTTCATCGTATTTTTCTAGCAAAATTTGCGCTTTACCGTATTCAAAAGAGGCAAAGGTTTCACGACGATGATCATGCCCAGTTTCAAAAACATCAACCGCTTTACGAGCAGTCTCTAAAGCAAGCTCGCCTTCACCAAGTTCAATCAAGCACGATGCCATTTTTTGATCGCAGCGTGCAACGTGAATAACTTCTTTGTTTCGCTTAAATAGCACTCGTGCCTCTTTGAATGCTTCGATTGCTTTCTCGTAATTCTTCAATTCACGTTCGGCGCAACCAATTAAGTGCAGATCGTTTGCTGCACCAATTTCATTTCCGTCCACCAAATGTTCTTGTGCGCACTCATTCATGGTTACTACAACTTTGTCATACTGCTTTGATGTGTACCACCACTCACCTAAGGTGCACGCAAGTTCAAGAGCAATGGGTGATTTGTTCTCGCGCAGTAATTCGACCGCCTTGCTCATGGCCAATGCTGCTTCGTCCATGCGCTTTAATTGATTGAGGTTGTACCCGATAGCTGAATACGCCTGAGCTAAACCTTCGGAAGGTGCTTCTTCGCCAAGTTGTGAATAAATATCCCGGGCTGTTTCTGCCAATGCAAGTGCTTCGTCATATTGACCACGTGCATAAATGCGAGCGCTTAATTCGTAGTAGGTACTGGCACGTTCTTCGCCCTCGACTTCTGGAATCCGATCCCACAGCATCTCTTCACTGATGAGATCTTCCATGCCGTCGTCTTCACTCATGAAAGAAACTTATACGCAGACGTGCCCAAATTCCCTTTAAATGGACAGCCACTCAAGCGTGGTTTACCCTTCTACTTGCAAACGATTCGCATCTACGCCCAGGAGAGCCATGAACCAGATAGTCCGAGAGCCAGTCAAGGTCGCCTTCCGCGATCGCCTGACTCGGGATGAATGGCGCCGTATGGCCGCCATGTTTGGCTTCATTCTTTTCTTACATGTTGTTGGTGCGCTTTTGATGTGGAAAGCCACCTCTGGAAATTATGAATTGGCAGATGGCTCATTGTTTGGCTGGGGAACCGCCGCACTTGCTTACACATTAGGCATGCGTCATGCATTTGATGCCGACCACATAAGCGCAATCGATAACACCACACGAAAGTTAATGTCTGAAGGCAAGCGTCCTTTGGCAGTTGGATTCTTTTTCTCGCTGGGTCACTCTTCGGTCGTGGCTTTTTTAGCAATTCTTCTCAATTTCGGTATCAAAGCGGTGGGCTCACAGCTAAAAGATGACAATTCAAAGTTGCACCATTACACCGGATTAATTGGAACAACTGTTAGCGGAACATTCCTTATGCTAATTGCAATACTAAATTTAATGATTTTAGTTTCGATCGTTGGCGTCTTTACACAGATGCGCAAAGGCACATATAACGAGGAAGAACTTGAGAAACATTTGAACTCTCGTGGCTTGCTCATGCGTTTCTTTGGTCCAATTGCGCGCCGCATTGATGCGTCTTGGAAAATGTATCCGCTCGGAATTTTGTTTGGCTTAGGTTTTGATACTGCAACTGAAATTGGTTTACTAGTACTTGCTGGCTCATCAGTTATAGCTGGATTACCATGGTGGGCAATTATTTCATTACCGCTATTTTTTGCAGGTGGAATGAGTTTGCTCGATACGATTGATGGTTCGTTTATGAACTTTGCTTACGGTTGGGCATTTTCAAAACCTGTACGTAAGGTGTACTACAACATCATCATTACTGGATTATCTGTTTCGGTTGCACTTTTTGTTGGTGGACTAGAACTGTGCCAAGTGTTTGCTTCGCAGTTAAATCTGACTGGTGGATTTTGGGATTACGCCTTAGCCTTTAATTTAAATAGTGCCGGGTACTTCATTGTCGGTGCTTTCGTAGTTGTTTGGACAGTTGCTTTATTACTGTGGAAATACGGCAAAATCGAGGAGCGTTGGCACAACAAGGCTCATGCAGCCCAGTTGGCCCGAGGTGAACAAACAAATCACACCGCTGCGGGAATTGATCTGGGCCCAATTAAAGATGGATTTAAGATCGACTAGGTAGCTTGATTCGTTGTTGACCAATTGCCGCACCTAGTAAAACTATTAATCCGCCAACTGGTTCGTACCAAGTAACACTTTCGCCTAAAAAGATAATTCCAACAATTACTGCGACGACTGGTGTCACATAAGTAACTGTACTTGCGATCGCGCTACCTGCTGCTTCCATAATTTTGAAGTTCCAGATGTATGCAAAACCTGATCCAAGGATTCCCAATGTAAGCATCGCAAACACAGGACCTGGTCGATAGTAATCTTTTGCAACCCCATCAAATAAATACATTGGTAGCAGAGTAATCGCTCCCATCGTTAATTGACCAGCAGCAAGTGATTCAGCTTGCAGCTTCTTTGGTAAGACAAACTTTCTAGAGTACGGAAAAGAAATTCCGTAACAAGCAACCGCACACAACAAAGCAAGAACGGCGCCAATCGGATTTTCACCAAGTCCTTGCCATGCCCCAAGAACTGTAAGCACTCCCAAAAAGCCTGTAAGTAAACCGACAACTTGGTAACTCTTGGGCTTTTCTTCCCGAAATGCGACCATGATTGCAAGCAAGGTCATTAAAGGTGTAACCGCATTTATGATCCCCGCCAGAATTGATGTGACTTCAGTTTCAGCAACAGCAAAGAGAATTCCAGGGATCACATTGAGCAAAAGTGATACGACCCAAAGATGAAGCCACATAGAGCGACCTTTAGGAAGCGCAATTCCTTTAAATCGAGCCCACAGCAATAGCGTCAGGGCGCCAAGCGATACTCGGCCAAAGGCAACACCGATCGGAGTTAAGAACTCCAGGCCCAACTTAATGAAGATAAAAGAACAGCCCCAGACAACGCCAAGGGCGATATAGAGGCTGATCCAGTTAAAGCTCTTCTTATGGGTAGCTGAGGCAGAAAGCACCCAGCAATGATGACACAACCATCCAGACCCACCAAACATTGACAATGTCTACATGCCACACATTTGCGGCATACAGACCAAGTCGTGCACGATTCCAGTTTCCAAATGAAATAAAGACCGTCAAAGCCAAGTGAACAAAGTTCATTACTGCAAACAGATAGAAGCATGAAACATATGCGCCATCAGAGAATGTAAATGGTGCTGATGCAAATGTGTTGTACTGGAAGTAAATTGCTATTAGAGATGCTACAAGCGCAACTACTGATCCCAGTTTTAGCTGAACTTCATTGTGTGCTCGCGCGCCTTTTAGCGCATAGAAATGTGTTAACAATCCAACGGCAGCGATTGCCGTGACGGTCCAAGCTTTAGAGGATGAGACAGCAACGATCGCTGCATGTTCCTCGGTTGCTTTTGGCAACCACATATCATTAACATTTTGTGCACGCAGGTAGAAGTAGACAAAGACCATGCTAAGTGCAAATGCAATGTCAGCTACCAAAATTAGGATTACACCAAGACGATTGCGACTTCCGACTACATCTGGGTCTTCGTGATGGGCGTTGTGTGAATGTGTCTCGACGCTCATTTCTTTTCCTTTCCATAGCCGTATGGATCCGAAGTTACGACCGGCAATACAGCAAAGTTTTCAAGTGGAATTGGATTTGCAACAGTCCATTCCAAAGTCTTTGCATGCCATGGATTCATTGGAGCAACTACTCCATGACGCCAAGACGAGATTACTCCGTAAAGGAGAACTAACATTCCAGACATAATCACTGCCGCACCTATCGAGGTAATCAGGTTCCCCTTATTAAACAGTGCTGCATAAGCCTCTACGCGGCGTGGTTGGCCTTGTAGACCAACAATGAACATTCCACCGAAAGTCACATTAAATCCAACCTGAACCATCCAGAATGAAATCCAACTGAGCTTCTTATCAAACATGCGGCCAGTCATTTTTGGGAACCAATAGACAAGTGAAGCAAGTGCTCCAGTTAATCCAGCGCCCATTAATGTGTAGTGAAAGTGGGCTGTTACATACATGGAACCATGAAGGAACGCATCAGCTGGAACATCAGAAAGATAAATTCCTGTAATTCCACCGATCATAAAATTCCACAATAATGCAAAGATCGACAGCGTAGGCATCGTCATCCACAAACGCCCTCGCCATAAAGTTCCAACCAAAACTAAGAACAACATTCCAGTTGGAATCGAAATCAATTCAGTTGTTAACATGAATGGTGCATTTAAAAGTGGAGCCCAACCTGAAATGTACATATGGTGGGCCCACACCAAGATTGATAGCCCTGAAATTCCTGCGATACCCATCACCGCCACATTGAAGCTAAACAGTGGGCGTCGTGTGAATACTGGTGCCATTTCCATTAATGCCGCAACCGCAGGAATTAAAATTACATAAACTTCTGGGTGGCCCATAATCCAGAATAGATTTTCGTAAAGCCATCCTGATCCGCCACCAGCAGTGTTGTAAAAGGAAGTATCAAGTGCGCGATCCATACCTGACATAACCTGTGACAAGAAGAAAACAGGGAATGCTGGCAATGCCAACGCAACGGATGCAACAACTCCGTAAATAAAAATTGGCGTGCGATTCCAGGTCATGCCTTTTGCGCGCATGCGAACAACTGTTGTGGTGATATTTGCACCAGCAACCATTGTTGACAGCGCAAAGATACAAATGAACATGATGTAACCATTCATACCAAGTGGTGCTTGCCCCGCTAGCGGGTTGTAAGCAGACCAACCTGTTGAAATTCCGCCAATAAATTGTGCCCAAATCAATGGAATAGCTGCAGCCACAATCAGCCAGAAACTAAGCGCATTTAAGCGTGGAAAAGCCATATCTCGAGCACCAATCATGATCGGCATAATGAAGTTTCCGATTGGGCCAGTAACCATGATGATGGTGCCAACAATCATGATGATTCCGTGTGTACCAACAATTGAGTTATATGCCTGAGGATGAATTAGTCCACCTTCAGGAGTACCCAAGTTAGCGCGAATTAACATCGCTAATATTCCGCCGATTCCAAAGATCACCATAGTGATGACCAAGTATTGAATACCGACAACCTTGTGATCTGTTGTGTATCGGAAGTAACGCTTGATGCCCATGTCTTTACCCGCAAGGAACATGTTTTCATCGTGTGAAAGATCTTTACCTGTCACCCAACGAAATGGGCCAACTAGCGCGCCAATGCCAGTCATGAATCCCACGAACCACGCGATCATAGAAAGCAAGGTGATTTTATCTTCGCGAGTGAATAGGCGTACCTCTGAGTCAGGGGGTAAAAATTGGAGAGCTAAACGCCAAACAACAAATGCACTAATTGCACCAAGTGCGAATGCAGTAACAATGTTAAGACGTTCGATTATTGGAGTACGTGATTTACCTGTAGCTGCAGCAGGATGATTCATTGTCGTTGTCATTATGAACGCGCCTCCAATGCTGACCTATCGGCCAGCCATTTTTCATAGTCGGCTTTACTTACTACGTGAACTTTGTTTTGCATGTAAGCATGTAATAGGCCGCATAATTCGGCACAACGAACATTAAAGACACCAATCTTGTTTGGAGTTACGGCGGCTTCAGTTGTGTATCCAGGATTTGCATCCATCTTGATGCCCATTTCAACAACCCAAAATGAGTGCTTCACATCTTTGCTTGTTATATGGAAAATAACTGGCACATCAACTGGAAGGTATAAAACTTCACTTCGTGCACCATTTGTATAGTCATAGTTCCAGGCCCATTGCTGACCAGTTACATTTACGTTTATTGCACCAGCTTCATGCAATGCATCACCATCTTTTTGTAAAACAATTAATCCAACAACTAAGGCAAACAAGCACATAACAGCCGAAATAACTATCCATAGTGCGTTTGCGCGGGGAGAATTAGAGATTTGGTGATCTGCCTCAGCGGGTGGGTTATCGCCATAGTGACGCTGACTTGTTAAGGCCGTGGCACACATTGCAAAAACTAATGCGGCGACGGGCGAAGCAGCCCAAGTAAATACACGCATCAAAGTAATGACGCCACTCATAACTTCTGATGCTGGATCTGGCATTGCTAAAACATGGAACTGAGTTCCAAAAATCGCAACTGCTGGTGTGAGGATTAGCCAGTAGATAAATGTCTTCTTAACATCTGGATGTTTCCACCACTTGTTTTTCGTCGGAGGCATTAGATCAGTCATGGTCTTAACCCTTCACAATCCAGTGACCGGACATGTAACTCATGGTTGACATTGCACTTCCAAATCGAGCAATAGTTCCGTCACCGCAAGGAAATTCGCAGTTCCATACATATTCACCTTCATCGCCAGTAATAATCGTAAAAGTTGTTTTTGTTGGGAATCGTGTAAAGCCGCCCGCTTCTTCAGCAGCGGTAACTTCATCACCATTTGACATTGGTAAAGGAACGCTTACAAATACTTGATTTTTTGCATCCGCTAAACCATGAATTGTAAATGTATGACCAACGCCATCACTAGGAATTTGAGTTATAGTTTTTGCTTCCGTTGCATTTGTATGAGTCTTTGTGTCGTATCGCTCAACAAGAGTTGCAGTATTACCAACTGTTCCACGAACTTTTGCAAAGAAATCATTTGTAATTGTTTCGCCAGCGTCGTACTGCCAAATAGTTATTGTTACGGCAGAATGAGCAGGTACTACAAAATTTGTACCTGTAGAAGCTTCTGTTAATGGCTCGCCATGTTCACCCGCAAGTCCGTAACTCACCCAATCTGGATGCGCGCCACCACCTGCACCATGATGTCCGCCGAATGTTGAATTCGGATAGATATTCAAGTTCAAGGTGTATTGCGGATACGTCTTTCCATCTGGTGCGGTGAATGTTCCAGCTGCGGTTGCGCTCGTAAGACCCGAGTCATTTTTTGCGGCTGCAACATATGTACCTATACCGGCGATAACGCCGAATCCCAGCACCACCGTTGCAAGTGCGGCCAAAATACGCTTCATTGCGTTCCTCTCAGAGGCTCCACAGAAATTCTGTGACGCCGATTACAGTGAGTATGGACCTGTACATCACATAAGGGAAGCGCATTTGAGAGTGATTTTCTCTAGTAATTCACAGTCATGCGGGGCTAACCTGCCCCAATCATGCAAATGCATCATCACGAGATCGGTATCTGGGGCTCATGGCAAGTAGCACCCGAAGTCATGGTGCCGCTCTTACTAATTTCCTACCTTTATGTAAGAAGTATCAAAGGCTCCGAACTAACTGCGCGGCAGATCGCATTTTTTATCAGCGGAATCGCATCGGCATTGTTGGTAATTGTCACACCAATAGGTGCGCGCGCCATGGATTACTTCTCACTACACATGGTTCAACACATTACTCTGATGATGGTTACCGGCCCCTTATTAGTTTTAGGAACACCAAACTCATTTCATCCAACTTCCACAATATTTCGATCCCTAACTCAACCAGTTTTTAGTTGGGTTGCTTACGCACTCTTGATGATTGGTGTTCACCTGCCAGGGCCCCATGCTTTCATTATGGAAAATCCTTGGGCACATACTTATCTTGAAGTGCCCCTGTACATTGCACTTCCATATCTTTTCTATTTCAATCTTTTAGATCGCAATTTAGTAAACCGACGTACATCTCCAGCTATAGCGGTCTTGTCTCTTTTCTTGATGATGGTGCCAGAAACCTTAACCGGCTTCTTTATTTACACCGCGCCAGGATCTCTGTATCAAGATATGTACACATTAAATGATCAACGTCGAGGCGGGTCGTTGATGTGGTCTGGGGCCATGATCATCGACACTATATGGATGTCATTTGCTGTGTACCACTGGATTAAATCTGAAGAAAAGAAATCTAGAGACATCGATGCAGAAATTGCGGCTGAGAATGGCTGAAGACGAAGCTCCTGATTGGGTTGTGAATAATGAAGAAGAGCGCCCAGTAACAGATAAGCAAAAGAAGTTATTTTCTGTGGTGTTAATTTTTGTACTTCCGTTTTGTTTATGGGCTGGCTGGTATGAATTTGGCCGTGCCCAAACTGGTAATTGGCGTGCATGGGTGTACACATTTGAATGGCCATTTTTTGGTGGTGTTGCCTATTACTTGTGGCGACGAATAATGCGTGGAGATGTACCTCGAATACCGCGGCCAGATTTAAGTAAATTTGAGCATGACGATGATGGTAATCAGAACAAATAATCCACGGTAGAATTAACCCGTTGGTGCGACCGCACCAAAGCACTTCCCCCAAGTGCTGCTACATGCAGCACTACATGCGAGTCTTATTTTCGCCCTAGCCGCCAAAAGTGCGAGCTATACCCGAGACGCGCTTGTCGTCTCGATTGGTATGCATTTCTATGTCTCTACAACCACGTACTAGCGCGCCCGGAAAAGCTCGTCGCGCAGCATCAGCAGGAAAGCCTAAGCGCACAAAGAAGGCTGCTGAATTTAAAGAATCAGCTCCTAAGGCACGTCACACGACTGCACAAAAAGCAGCACGTAAAGGTGCATCAGCTAAGCCTACGTCAACTCGTCGTTATTCAGATGTTGATACATCTGCAACATCAAAGAAGGAAGCTCGCTTAGTAGAGCGTTCAAAGTTGCGTGCAAAGCGTTACCAAGAACAAACTGCATCAAAGCCACGCCCAACTGAAGAACCAGCAGAGCGTTCAGCACGTATTGAGCGATCACAGCGTCCAGATTCACGTGCAAAGAAGTTTGTGAAGGAACGTGAAGTTCGCGAATCTGCACCGCGTGCAGAACGCACTGAACGCCCAACATCACGTCCAGAGTTTAAGAAGACTTACAAGAAGGCAGAACGTCCAGAACGTCCAGCATTCAAGCGCGACGATTCACGTCCAGTATTCAAGAAGGACTCAGATTCACGTCCAACTAATCGTCGTGATGCTGTAAAGGCAAAGATTGCTCGCACAGATGATGGCCGTCCAAACTTTGAACCACGCAAGCGCGAAAAGTTTGATCCAACTCGTCCAAAGAAGTCCAGCGTCGCACCAGATACTCGCGCAGCTAACTTCCGTGCAGAGCGTCCAGTTCGCGATCGCCGCAATGATTCACCAGCCTATGCTCGTGATGATTTCAAATCACACTCAAAGTCTCACTCAAATGCAGCGGTCGATTTCGGTGCAGATGACAACTACATTTCAGCGAATCTTGCAGATGCAAACCTTGTTGATGCAACGCCACTAACTGAGATCACAACAACATTTGCTGATCTTGGTATTGCTGCTCCTCTTGTTAACGCACTGAGCAAGCAAGGAATTTTGCATCCATTCCCAATTCAGATTGCAACATTGCCAGATGCGCTAGCGGGCCACGATATTTTGGGTCGCGGACAAACTGGTTCAGGAAAGACTCTTGCCTTTGGTTTGGCACTTCTTAACAACTTAAATGGCAAGGTTGCAAAGCCTCATAAGCCATTAGCACTTGTTTTGACTCCAACACGTGAACTTGCACAGCAGATCGACGAAGTTTTGATGCCGCTTGCTCGTTCAATTGGTCACGAATCAGTTGTTGTTGCTGGCGGAATGTCGTACTCAAAGCAGATCACTGCAATGCGTCGCGGAACAGCAATCTTGGTTGCAACACCTGGTCGTTTGATCGACCTACTTAACAAGGGTGAAGTTCAGTTAGACCAACTTCAAATTACCGTTCTTGATGAAGCAGATCAGATGGCCGACATGGGCTTCTTGCCTGTTGTTAAGGAAATTCTTGATCAGGCAAAGCTTGATGGTCAGCGTCTACTGTTCTCTGCAACTCTGGACCGTGGTGTTGATTCATTGGTTCGTCAGTACTTGAAGAATCCAAAGACTCACTCACTACAAAACGATCGTGCATCAGTTTCAACAATGGAGCACTACGTATTGGTTATGAATCCAACTGATAAAGATGACATCACAAATCAGGTTGCTGCTCGTAACGGAAAAACAATTTTGTTCGTAAAGACTCAACGCGGCGCAGATCGCTTAGCTGACAAGCTTGCTCATGCAGGCGTGCCAGTTGGTGCATTGCACGGTGGAAAGTCACAAGCTGTTCGTACTCGCACGTTGGCTTTGTTCAAGGAGACAGCGAATGCGGCGTTAGTTGCAACAGATGTTGCTGCACGCGGTATTCACGTTGATGGAATTTCATTAGTTGTACACGTTGATGCTCCAACAGATCACAAGGATTACTTGCACCGCGCTGGTCGTACAGCACGTGCTGGTGAGGCCGGAACTGTTGTAACTCTTGCGACAACACGTCAGCAGAAATCAATCGGTGGACTTACACAGCGTGCCGGCGTAACACCTAAGTTTGTTGGAGTTACACCATTAAGCACTGAATTAATGAAGATTACGGGCGCACAGGAGCCAACTGGTATTCCTTACATCGTGCCAATCGTTGAAAAGTCTGTTCGAAGTGGTGGAAAGCGCCCTCGTCCAAACTCAAGTCAACGTCGTCGTCGCCCTCACTAAGGGTTAACGCATAATTCCTGTGTGACCAAGGGAGTAGCGACCAGGCTGTGGCCAAATCGTTAAACCATGTGGCTCTTTGCCAACTTTGATTCGGGTTACAAAGCTTCCCTTTTCAATGTTGAACACATACACCTCATCGTCATAACGGCCCGATACCCAAAAGAACTTTCCGTCTGCGGAAATATTGCCCATGTCAGGGCTTCCGCCACCTGGGATTTTCCATTTGGCAATCAATGCATTATCGCTAAATCTCATCACAGAGACAGAACCTTCGTCGCGATTAGTGATGAGTAAATTTTTGGCATCGCGTGTTACATACAACCCATGAGCACCACGACCAGTTTTTAGAAAATCAAATTTTCCAAAATGGTTAGCATCCATAATCCAGACTCCATTTGATGCCATATCGGCTATATAAAACGTTTTACCGTTTGGAGATATTTTTACATCTTGGGGCATGGGCGATTTCATATTTTTATGTGTCATAGGAGTGTGTACATTTTTGTTGAGCAAGGATGCCTTGCCTACAACTTGCATCTTTACCGTATCGATTTTCAAAACAATTCCGCTAAATTCACATGATGCAATAAAGTAATTTCCATCAGCGCTCCAGTCAGCATGATTTACACCAGCACAAGGAACGCTCACAGCTTTCTTGATCTTCATTGTGTGCGGATCTCTGAAAACAATTTGATGATCGGATTCAGCCATAACAACTGCGTACTTACCGTTAGGCGTAAAATACAAGTTATACGGATCATGAACATATACATCTTTACCTGGCGTTGCAGTCATAGGGTCAATTGGGGTCAAGTAGTTACCCTTATTGTCATTTACCCACAATGTTTTTAGGTCCCATGAAGGAACAACATGTTGTGGGCCGCTGCGAGTTTTAATTGTCTTGATGACTTTGTAGGTTTTAGGGTTAATTACTGAAACTGTCGCTGACTGTAGGTTTGGAACATAAACCAGTTCGGGCATTTTCTTAACTACGTCACTGAAATTATTAGGTGAATCAGCAGAGTAAATATTGTTCGGATCTAGAACACGAGGCATTCCATCAAGTGGGCCAGCCCACGCTGACGGGGCAAAAGTGAAAGCTACAACAAAGAGACCAAGGAAAAACTTCTTCACTTTTTTAGTAATTCAGCAAGAGTTACAGGGGTCAAACCTTTTGCGTGTAATTTCTCTAGAATTGTCGGCATCGCATCTAATGTGACTTTGTGGCCTAAATGCAGACTAATGATTGAGCCATTCTTTACATTGTTCATAACGTTGTTAATTACACTTTTCTTACTTGGGTCCTGAAAATCTTTTGAATCGACTTCGTAAGAAATACATTGACCATAACCATATTTTACGGCTGCAGCTCGGATCGTTGGTGTCGAAAATTGAGTACCAGAAGGCCTAAACCATGCGCCATGATTCCCAATCAGTTTTTTGAGTTCTGCTGCACATTGAGAAATTTCGGCATCGACTCGTTTAGCTGAAATAGTTTTCATTTGGGTGTGATTCATTGTGTGATTACCCAAGTCATGGCCTTCAGAAATAATCCTTGATGCGATTGCTGGATCAGAAACCAACCATGTTCCGACTGCAAAAATTGAAACTTTGGTTTTGGTTGCCTTAAACAATTTCAAAAGTGGATCAGCGAAATCTGGAGCACCTGCACCATGAAAAGTTAAAGCCACTTTTGCGACATCTCGTGGACCATGCGCAATATCTGTGCCCACCGCTTCAGCAGCAGGAATTGTGGCGAGATCTAGCGCCCCCACCCCTGCAATTGCTGCGGCCTTGAGCAATCCCCTGCGTGTTAGTGACATAAAGGAAGGGTACTGCAGATGTTTTTACTTATATGTAGGCTTTGGGTATGACTACTGCGAATCCTTTTGCTCAACGAAGCACACTTGAATACGAACTCCCACCTTTTTCTCAGATCACAGAAGAGCATTATTTGCCTGCCTTCTATGAAGGATGCAAACAGCAATTGGCTGAGGTGCAGGCAATTCTGGAAACACCAGGTGCTGCAACGTTCGAGAATACAATTGTTGCTCTAGAAAAGAGTGGGCAAATGTTGATGCGCACTTTGTTAGTTTTCTATAACAAGTCTTCAAGTGATACCAGCGATGCCCTAGATGCAATCGAAGAAGAGATGGCACCAAAACTTGCGGCGCATCAAGATGCAATTCAGCTCAATCCGGTGTTGTTTAAGAGAATTAAAGATCTCTACGATGCCCGTGAATCAATTGGTCTAAACAGTGAAGATGCCTGGCTTTTAGAGCGTTATTACAAAGATTTGATCCACGCTGGTGCTCATCTAACAGAAGCGCAGCGCGATCGCTTGAAAGAGCTAAATGAGGAACTTTCAAAGCTAGAAACACAGTTTGGTAAGAATGTTCTAGCTGACACAAATGATTTAGCAATTCTGGTTGATACCGAAAAAGAACTTGATGGACTTAGTGAAAACCAGATCGCTGCCGCTGCTGCTGCTGCCAAAGATCGCGGACATGACGGCAAGTGGTTGATTGGCATGGTGAATTTCACGGGTAACCCAGTTCTTGATTCGCTAACAAATCGCGAACTACGCAAGAAAATCATGGAAGCCTCGAAGATGAAGGCTAACCGCGCAAACGAAAACGATAACAAGCCGGTAATCCTGCAAATGATCAAGTTGCGTGCAGAGCGCGCTAAGTTGTTTGGCAAGGAAACACATGCGGAGCACGTGATTGCGGTGCAGACAGCAGAACACCCAGACAACGTCCATGCAATGCTTCGAAAGATTGCACCAGCTGCTGTGCGCAATGCAAAGGCGGAAGCTGAAGACTTGGAGAAGTCTGCTGGAACCGAGATCGAAAGCTGGGACTGGGGTTTCTACACCGAGCAAGTTCGCTTAGAAAAGTACAACATCGACACAACAAAGATGCGTCCTTACTTTGAACTTGAGCGAGTACTGCA
>Ga0209189_1000607_pt1 | contig 29390 bp, 24 predicted proteins | sample C_130820_EF_Meta_FD_187308 | JGI IMG/M metagenome (GOLD analysis project Ga0209189, IMG submission 187308) | Freshwater microbial communities from Lake Croche, Canada to study carbon cycling - C_130820_EF_MetaG (SPAdes) (version 3) | ecosystem: Environmental > Aquatic > Freshwater > Lake... | reverse complement strand
TCAGCATCAGGATCGGCACCATGCCCCGCAGGGACCCGGTGCCCCCATAAAACTGGCGCAGCTTCGGGATCAGCTTGGCCTGGGCCTCAAAGGAGGAGGCCGAGGGCAGATCGGTGAGGGGAGTCGCCGGAACCGCCGTCGGCGCGGTGGCGGCCATGGGGGGCGCGGCGAGCGGGGCGCGAGTCTGAACGGCCGCCTGGGCGGGGTGCAACAGGACCAATGGTGTTCCGACCAGGAGGAGGGCCAGAAGGGTCAGGGTCATCCAATGGCCGAGCCAGCCCCGGCCTCCAGAGCCCTCCTTCCTGCCGGATGCGCAGAGCTGGTGGGGTGCTGGCCGCATGGGAGGTCCAGGAAGGACGGTTCGCCGGCATCGTATGCAGGGTTGGCCGTGGGCGCAGCGGGCCGATGGCGCCAGGATCGGGCCGTGACCCAGCCTGACCCCATGGCCGCCCCCCTGCCCCTGCGGATCCCTGGCCGCTGGCTGCGCCGGCTGCTGCCGCTGCTGGGGATCCTGGTTCTGCTGGGCTTGCCGCTCCTCTCAGGCCACGGGGCCGCCGCCGCTGGAGCCTCCCTGGCGCCCCCCCCGGGATCCCTGGGTTCACCGCCTGCCTCTCGGCATGCGGTGGCGGTGGCTTCGGCTCCGGTGCCCGCGGCCGCCCCCCCGCCCCCTGCCTGGATCACCCTGGAAGGGCGCCGGATTCTGGAGATCCGCTCCGCCGCCGGCGCCCAGACGCCGAGCATTGTTGCCGAGCGGGGCAGTGCGCTGCTCCGCCGGCTGGCGGCGGATCCATCCATGGCGCCGGAGCAGCTTGAGGTTCGCGAAGACCCGCCCTACGCGATGCTCGGGCTGGTGGCTGGCGGGCGTTTCACCCCCCTGCTGGCCGTGGATGACCGAGCGGCCCGGGCCTTTGACACCACCCGCCAGGAGCTGGCCGAGCGCTACCGCGACCAGCTGCGGGGGGCGCTGCGTCAGTACCGCAGCAGCCACACCGTGGGCTCCTGGCTGCGGAGCACCGCTCTCGCCCTGCTGATCCTGGGCATCTACGTGGCCTGGGTGCAACTGCAGGTGTCGCTGGAGCGGCGCGCCCGCCACTGGATCGCGGCAGCTCCTTCCCCCTGGCTGCGGGGCCTGCGGCTGGCCGGCAGCACCGTGCTCAACGCCTCCCAGGAGCGCGCCACCCTGCTGCGGTTGCTGCGGCTGACCCACTGGGGGTTGCTGCTGCTGGCCAGCTATCTGCTGATCCCCCTGCTGCTGGGGTTCTTCCCGCCCACCCAGGTGGTGGCCGAGGGGCTGCGCGCTCACATCCGCGGCGTGCTGGAGCGGCTCCTCGATGGCGTGGTGGCGGCCATTCCCAACCTGCTGGCCATTGTGGTGATCCTGCTGATCACCCGCCTGGTGATGCGGGCCTGTCTCGCCTGGTTCGGGGCGATTGAGCGGGGCCAGCTCCAGTTCCCCGGGTTTTACCGCGAGTGGGCGCGGCCCACCGGGCGGTTGGTGGGCGGCGCGGTGCTGCTGGGGGGCCTGGTGACCGCCTACCCCTACATCCCCGGCTCCGGCAGCCGCGCTTTCCAGGGGGCGGGTCTGTTCGTGGGACTTCTTGCGGCGCTGGGCTCCAGCGCGGTGGCCACCAATGTGATCAGTGGTCTGATGCTCATCTACACCCGGGCCTTCCGGGAGGGGGATCGGGTGGAGATCAACGGGGTGGTGGGGGTGGTGCAGGACCGCGACCTGCTGGTGACCCGCATCCAGACCCCGCGCAATGAATTGGTGAGCATCCCTAATGCCACCGTGATCACCTCCTCGATCCTCAACTTCAGCTTCGGCCGCCGCGAGATCCAGCGGCCGGTGGCCTTGGCCACCACGGTCACGATCGGCTACGACGTGCCCTGGCGCCAGGTGCATGCCCTGATGCTCGCCGCCGCCCGTGCCGTGCCGGGGATCGCCGCGGATCCGCCCCCCCAGGTGCTGCAGACCTCCCTCAACGACTTCCACATCAGCTACGAGCTCAACGCCAGCGTGCTGGATGTGCTGCTCTACCGGGAAACCCTCTCGGAACTGCTGGCTTCCCTGCAGGACCGCTTCGCCGAAGCCGGTGTGGAGATCCTGTCGCCCACCTACGAGGTCAATCGGGAGGGATCGCAGAGCACCGTGCCACCGCTACCACCACCGACCAAGCCGCAGTCGCCGCAACAGCCGCCGCCAGCCAGCGGCACCCTGCCGCCAGGGGCGAGCGGTCTTCCGTTCTGAGGCGCATACCGGCGCACCCTCGGGGGCAGGGGCGTTGCCTGGGCCTCAGCCCGCGGCGGAATCCAGCAGCCCCAGGTGTCCGCGTCCCCCGTCGAGCCGCGCCTTCACCCCGAGCGGCAGGGCGGCGTTGCCGGGGCTGTGGCCCACCGGCAGGTGGGCCACCACGGGAATGCCCAGGTCGAGGGTGCGCTCCCGCAGCACCTGTTCGAGATCAAAGCGGTGGTCGTCCGGCTCCTCGGCGCGGCCATCAGCCTCCCGCCAGCCCTCGAAGCTGCCGAAGCCGATGCCCGCCAGCTGCTGCAGCGCGCCGCAGAGGCGCCAATGGGTGAGCATCCGCTCGATGCGATAGGGGGCCTCACCCACGTCCTCGAACACCACGATCGCCCCCTTCAGGGGTGGAAGGTGGGGGGTTCCCAGCAGGTGGGTAGCCACGGTGAGGTTGGCCACCAACAGCGGGCCTTCCGCCACGCCGCCGCGCCAGCCCACCGCCTCAAGGTCGGCCACGGGTTCGCCGAAGAGCAGGGCTCGCAGCCGCTCGAGGCTCCAGGCGGGCTCGCCCGCCAGGGTGGTGAGCAACGGCCCGTGCACCGCGCCGCCCTGGCCCCGGTTCACGCGCTCCCAGAGCAGGGAGGTGACATCCGAGAAGCCCAGTAGCCAGCCTCCTGGCTGGTTCAGGGGCTGCTCCAGCAGTCGGGCCGATCCCCAGCCGCCCCGCACGCAGGCCTGCAGGGCCGCTGGCGGTGTGGTGGGATCGGATGGTGGATCGGGGGCCAGATCGGCTGCCCGCTCCTGATCCCGGCCGGCGAGGTAGCCCCAGCGCCGGCCCACCAGAGCGGGCCGCTCCTCCACCATCAGGCCCCATTGCCGCAGTAGAGCCACCCCGGCCTCAAGCCGCTCGCCATCGGCCAGGGCCGAGCTGGCCGCCACCAACCGCACCCTGTCTCCGGCCCGCAGAGGTGGGGGCAGGGGGAGCGGCTCGGCGGGGCGGCTGGTGGCGGGGGACATCGCAACAGAACGGCAGCTGGAGCTGGGGCGCCCCTGAAACGGCTGGATTCTCCCAGGCTGGTCGGCGAACGCATCTGGGGAGCTGGCTGGCCTGCCCGCCGCCCCCCGGCGCCGAGGGGGCGGCGCAGGACTGGTGGGGGCTTGCGGGTCCCACGCGATGGCCACGGTCCCAAGAAGTTCCGATTGACCCGCATTCCCGGGAGAGGGGTACCTCAGGTGCGGCCGGCCAGGATCAGCCCCAGCAGGAGGAGGGCGCCGAGCTGCACCTGCCTGCTGAAATGGAGCCCGTAGGCCGAGCGGGGCAGGTCGACGCGCCGGAGCAGCCGGGCTTCCCGCAGCATCCCCGCTGAGGCGACCGCCCAGGCCAGCCAGAACCACGGCCCGCTCAGGCCCCGCAACAGGGCGGCGCCGCCCAGGGCGGCCGCCGCCACGGCGTAGCAGCCGGTCACCACGGTGGGCGCGGCCGCTCCCAGGCTCAGGGCGCTGCTGCGCACCCCCACTCGCACGTCGTCCTCCCGGTCGCTCATGGCGTACACCGTGTCGAAGCCGAAGGTCCAGGCCAGGGTGGCCAGCCACACCAGAAGCAGGGGCCAGCCTCCCGCCAGGGAGCCGCTGGCCGCTGCCCAGGGGATCAGCACCGCGAACCCCCAGCACACCGCCAGCACCAGCTGGGGGTAGGGGAACCAGCGCTTGGCGGAGGGATATAGCAGCACCGGCGGCAGGGTGGCCAGCGCCAGGGCCAGGCAGAGCCCCCGCACGGCCGGCGGCAGGGCCAGCACCACCAGCAGGGCCGCCAGCAGGCAGAGCAGCAGCAGCGCGAAGGCGGAGGGCACCCCCACCCGACCTGAGGCCAGGGGGCGCTGGCGGGTGCGTTCCACGAGGGGATCGATGCGCCGGTCCCAGAGGTCGTTGGCGATGCAGCCCGCCGCACTCACCGCCAGGCCGCCCAGCACGATCCAGCCCACCAGCGGGGCCGGCGGCGGGGCCAGGGGATTGAGCCACAGGGCCCAGCCGGCTGGAATCAGCAGGATCAGCCGGCCGCTGGGCCGGTGCCAGCGAACCAGCTCCAGCAGGGCTTGTGCCGTGGCCATGGCCGATCCGGGGTTGGCGGCACCCTAGGAGCCCTCTGCCCAGCGTCGCCGGCTTCCCCGGGGCCCGTGCGGGACCCACCCCCGGGGCGGCGGCGATCGCCCGTGCCCGGTGCGCCGGCCTGTTGCTCAGGTTCGGGTCGTCGAGGGGATCGGATAGGGCGCAACGCAAAACGGGCTTGTTCGGCCGCCTCCGGCACAGGACCGGCTGATCCGGCCTACCACCCTGGAGGGGCGCCGGCGCCCCCGCCGGCGCCCCTCCAGGGCCTTTCGAGGCGGGGCAGTCGCTGTCGCAAAGGTGACCTCGGGGCCAAGCTGAGCCAGCCCCCTGCCGGTTCGGGGGCCGCGGTGCGGTGGCAAAGTGTGGCGCCGCCTGGCCGCTTTTCCCCCCGATGGCCCAGACCCCCCTGTCGGACGCTGTCCCGGCCGATGGTCAGCGCCGGGTTGCGGCGATCGACATCGGCACCAACTCGATCCACCTGCTGATCGCTGCCATCGATCCGGCCCTGCACGCCTTCAGCGTGGTGCTGGCTGAGAAATCCACCACCAGGCTCGGGGAGAGGGATCCCGACACCGGCGCCCTCTCGGCCGAATCGATTGAGCGCGCCTTTCTCACCCTGCGCCACTGCCGCGACCTGGCCCTCAGCCATGGCGTGGAGCAGATCGTCACGGCGGCCACCAGCGCGGTGCGCGAGGCCCCCAATGGTCGCGAGTTCCTCCAGGCCCTCGACGACCAGTTGGGTCTGGCCGTGGACCTGGTGAGCGGGCCTGAGGAGGCCCGCCTGATCTACCTCGGTGTGCTCTCCGGCTTTTCTTTCGCTGAGGCGCCCCACTACATCCTCGACATCGGAGGCGGTTCCACCGAGCTGATCCTGGCGGACGGCCGCGGTGAGGCCCGGGCCCTCACCAGCACCCGCATCGGCGCGGTGCGGCTGCAGCGGGAGTTCTGCCAGGCCGATCCCCTGCCCCCCAGCCGCCGCGCCTTTCTGGAGGCCTACATCCAGGGCTCGCTCGATCCGGCCGTGGCCTTGGTGAAGGGGGAGTTGAAGGCGGGGGAGACGCCAGTGCTGGTGGGCACGAGTGGCACGGCCATGGCCCTGGCGGCCCTGGCGGCAGCCGAGGACGCCAAACCCACCTTGAAGCTCAACGGTTACCGGCTGAGCCGCGCCAGGGTCGATCAGTTGGTGGCGCGCCTGGTGTCGCTCACCGTTGATCAGCGCCGGGCCCTGGCCCCGATCAACGACCGACGGGCCGAGATCATCGTGCCGGGGGCCCTGATCCTGCAGACGGCCATGGCCATGCTCGGCGCCACCGAGCTGGTGGTCTGCGATCGCGCCCTGCGGGAAGGACTGATCGTGGACTGGATGCTCCGCAACGGCCTGCTGGCCGACCGCTTCGCCTTCCAGAGCACGATCCGCCAGCGCACCGTGCGCCATCTCGCCCGGATCCACGCGGTGGATCCGGTGCGGGCCGATCGGGTGGCGGCCTACGCCCTGGCTTTGTACGACCAGACCCGGGGCCTGCTGCATGACGACCGCGGTGAGGGCCGCCAGCTGCTCTGGGCCGCAGCCCAGCTGCACACCTGCGGCAAGCAGATCAACATCGCCGCTTATCACAAGCACACCTGGTACCTGATCCGCCATGGCGAACTGCTGGGTTACAGCGAAGCGGAGCATCTGATGGTGGCGGCGATCGCCCGCTACCACCGCCGCGGCCTCCCCAAGAAGCGCCATGAATCGTGGCAGGTGATCGAGGGTCGGGACAATCGGCAGACGGTGTCGTCGATGGCCTTGCTGCTGCGCCTGGCCGCATCGCTGGATCGCCGTCCTGCGGCGGTGATCGCGGGGCTGGAGGTGGAGCCGGAGGCCAGCCGCGGCGCGGGCCCTCCCGGACTGGTGGTACGGCTGATCCCTACCGTTGCTCCTGGGGAGCCATCCCCTGATCTGAGCCTGGAGCGTTGGAGCCTGCGCTCCTGCGCGCCCGCGGTGCTGGAGGCAACGGGCCTGCGGCTCAGGGTGCCGGAGCCGTAGGTGAGGGTGGCGCCGAAGATGCCGCCGCGGCAGCCCCAGCCTGCTGCGGGGCTGCCGGGAAAGAACGCCAGACCACCTGGTTGATCGGCCCCAGCACCCGTGCTTGCTGACCGGGCAGCTCGGCTTGCACCAGATCGGGTCGTCCGGCCATCACCTGGAGCCCCTGGCCGAGGGGGAAGCTCTTCTCGCCTTGAAGCGTTCCCTCGAACAGGGTGGCCCCCTGACGGTCGCGAACCTCAAGCCAGCTGGCTTCCTTGCTGCGCAGCACCAGGTGAGGGGGGACCGCCGGCGGCAGGGTTGGGGCTGGGCGGAGGGGAGGGGAGGGCTTCCCGGCAGCGGCGGTGCCGGAGGCTTCCCGGTCCCTCAGAACCGTGGAGTTGGTCTGATCGTTACCGGGGAGGGGCAAGGAGCCGCGCTGCCAGGCCAGGCCAAGTCCCACGGCAGCGGCGGAGAGCAGCAGGCCGGCGCCGGCCACCCAGGGCCAGGCCGGCAGGCTGGCGATCGATCTCGCTTCCCCCCGATGGGGGGCTCTTGATGGCCGGGCCGCCGGGGCGGAGGCCACCTGGGGGCGGCGGGGAGAGGGCGGGGAGGAAGGGGTGGCGCGCGCCTGGGCGGTGGATCGCAGAACCGCGATCGCCTCCTCGGGGTCCACACCGAGGCTTGCGGCCACCCGCCGAAGCTGGGCAATCACGAACACCAGCTCCGGCATCCGGCTGATGTCGGCCCTCTCCAGCGCCTGCAGCTGTTCATGTCCGATGCAGAGACGCTGAGCCAGGTCCTGCAGCTCCAGTCCGCGGGCCTCCCTGGCCGCCTTAAACCGCTGGCCGAGGGCCACCAGTTCGGGGATCGGGGGGGGCGACTCTTTGGTGGTGGTGGGGTCCGTGCCCGTCATGGGTGGTGCCGGAATGTCGGGCACGGCAGATTCACTGCCCAGAATGCCGAAAAGTATGACAAAGACTCGACGGAACGGCTGCCGAGTGTGAGGGTTGATACATCAATGTATCGAAGTCCGAATGGGCGATACTGGATTCGAACCAGTGACCCCTTCCGTGTGAAGGAAGTGCGCTACCGCTGTGCTAATCGCCCGCTTGGCCGCTCCGAACGTCGCCGCCGTGGATGAAGCATAGATCACCGACTTCCGACCCCATCCCCTGGAATGGCCCGGTCGTGCTTCCCGGCCATCCATCACCATGGGCTGCGGCCGCCGCCTCTGCCCATGGCTCCCTCAGCCCCCGGCACGCGGACCTTCGGATCGGGTGATGACCGCCGTGCGGTCCGATCCCCAGCATGCTCCGGGAGCCCGTCCCGGGGCGCCTTCTTTCCTCTTCAGGTTCCGACGCCGTGCCCTCCACCGAGTCCAGTTCCATGGCTTCGCCTGATGTGTCCAGCCCCGAGACAGCGGCGCAACGGGTTGATGTGCTGATCGTGGGCGGTGGCGTGTGCGGCACGGCGCTCCTGTTCGAGCTGGCCCGCTACACCGATCTGCCCCGCTTGGCCCTGGTGGAGCGCTACGGCCGGTTGGCCCAGGTGAATTCGAAGGCCAGCAGCAACAGCCAGACCATCCACTGCGGCGACATCGAGACCAACTACACCCTGGAAAAGGCCCTCAGCGTGCAGCGCACCGCGGCGATGATCGGCCGCTACGGGGAACTTCTCGAGCCGGCCGTGCGCGAGCGCTGCGTGTTCCGCACGCCCAAGATGGTGCTGGCCGTGGGAGAAGGCGAATGCGCCATGCTGCGGCGCCGCTTTGAGCAGTTTTCGCCCCATTTCCCGGCCATGGAACTGCTGGAACCTGAGGCGATCGCCGAATGGGAGCCCCGGGTCGCGCTGGTGGATGGCAAGCTCCGCCCCGAGCCGATCGTGGCGATCGGCATCCGCCATTCCCCCACGGCGGTGGACTACGAAGCCCTGGCGGAATCGTTCGTGGCCGAGGCCCGGCGCGAACTGGTCGGCTCAGCGCGGGAGCTCGATCTGCGGCTCGCCACCATGGTGGAGGCGATCGAGCCGGAGGGGGATGGCTTCCGGGTGCGGCTGGTGCCGGGGCCCGGCAGCACCGGGGCCCCCGCCGAGCTTGTTGCCCGCCACGTGGTGGTGGCCGCCGGAGCCCACAGCTTGCTGTTGGCCCAGCAGCTCGGCTACGGCCAGGAGTACTCCTGTCTGCCGGTGGCAGGCAGCTTCTACTTCACCCCCGACCTGCTCCAGGGCAAGGTCTACACCGTGCAGAACGACAAGCTCCCCTTTGCCGCTATCCACGGCGATCCCGATGTGCGCGCCCCGGGGAAGACCCGCTTCGGTCCTACGGCCCTGCTGCTGCCGTTGCTGGAGCGCTACCGGCCCGCTTCTTTCTGGGAATTCCTGCGGGTGTTGCGGCTGGATGGAGCCGTGCTGGCGGTGCTCTGGCAGCTCTTCGGTGTGGCCGATATCCGCAACTACATCCTCCGCAATCTGTTGTTCGAGGTTCCCTGGCTGCGTCGCCGCCTCTTCCTGGCCGATGCCCGCAAGATCGTGCCCTCCCTGCGGCTGGAGGACCTCACCTTCGCCCGCGGCTATGGCGGCATCCGGCCCCAGCTGATCGACCGCCGCTCCCGGCGCCTGCTGCTCGGGGAGATCCGGATCGAGGCGATGCCGGGGCTGAGCTTCAACGTGACCCCATCACCGGGGGGCACCTGCTGCCTCGGTAATGCGCTGCGCGATGTGGAGGCGATCGCCGCCCGCCTGGGATGCCGTTTCGATCGCCAGCGCCTGGAGGCCGAGTTGCTCGGGAATCCCGGCGTCGGCAGCGCGGCGGAGGCCATGCCCCAGGTCGCTTAGCGGCGGATCCACCAGGGAGTTCCACTGGGGGATCCTCTTGGACCCGATGCCCTCCCGGTGTTCCGGCGCCGGTGTATCCGATCGCACCCTGCTCAGGACCCTCTGCTTGCTGAGGCCGGACTCGCTGGATCAGGGCGCCCCACGGGCATCAGTCGCAGCGTTCTGAGGGGGTGTGGTCGCCATCAGTGGTCTGCCCTCAGTCGGCGCCCCCCCGGAAGAGATGGTTGTGGCTGGGCGAATAGAGCAGGGAGCGGGTTTCGCCGGCCGCCGCCAGGGCGGGGCTCACGATGTAGAGCGTGGTGCGGATCAGCTCCCGCTCCCGGCTGGTGGCGGCCATGGCCTCCAGGGGCACCACCGTGAGCCACTGGTCGGGCCAGCTCACCCGATAGCCGATCGCCACCGGGGTTTCGGGGGGGTAGTGGCGCAACAGCTCCTGCTGCACCTCTTCCACGTGGCGCGCACTCAGATAGAGGCAGAGGGAGGCGCCCAGGGCGGCCAGGCGTTCCAGGGATTCGCGCTCCGGCACCCCGGTGCGGCCGCCGGCCCGGCTGAGCACGATGGTCTGCACCAGGCCGGGGATGGTGAGTTCCTGGCCCAGGGCAGCGGCCGTGGCCTGGTAGGCGCTCAGGCCGGGCACCACGTCCACCGCGATCCCGGCGTCCGCCAGGCGGCAGATCTGTTCCGCCAGGGCTCCGTAGAGGCAGGGATCCCCATCGTGGAGCCGCACCACCCGGCGGCCGGCCCGGGCACGCTCCACCACCACCGCCAGCACCTCCTCCAGAGTGAGGGTGCTGGTGCGGATGCGCTCACAACCCTCCGGTGCCAGGGCGGCGACCTGGGGATTGATCAGCGAATCGGTCCACACCAGCACCTCGGCCGCCGCGATCGCTGAGGCGGCCCGCAGGGTGAGCAGGTCGGGGGCACCGGGCCCGGCCCCCACGATCATCACCCGGGGGCGTTCGGACTCGGAGGGCATGGGCGAGGGGGTCAAGGGTTGGAGAGTTCGCTGGGGAAGGCGGGATCGGGCAGTGCCCGGCGCTGGCCGTAGAGCCACCAGAGGCCGAGGCCGCCGGCAGCGATCAGCAGCAGGCTCACCAGCTGGGCCATGCGCAGGCCCCCTTCACAGAAAGGCGGATCGGAGAGCAGGCAGAGGGGATCGAGCCGCAGCCCCTCGATCCAGACCCGGCCGCTGCTGTAGGCCATCAGATACACGCAGCTCAGGGCACCGGCCGGCAGCTGGATCCGGCCCCGGGAGGCGGCGCGGAACAGGGTGAGCAGAAGCGCCAGCACCCCCAGGTTCCAGAGGGATTCATAGAGGAAGGTGGGGTGGAAGGTTTCGGCATCGAGGAATTCAACCGGCCGGTTCTGGATCGGGATGGTGAGTTTCCAGGGCAGGTCGGTGGGCAGTCCGAAGGCCTCGGAGTTGAAGAAGTTGCCCCAGCGGCCGATCGCCTGGCCCAATGCCACGGCCGGCACCAGCACATCGAGCAGGGGCCAGAAGGGTTGGCGCCGCCAGCGGCAGTAGAGCACGGTGGCCAGGGTGCCGCCGAGGAGGGCCCCGTGGATGGCGATGCCGCCCCGCCAGATCGCCAGGGCATCAAGCCAGTGGCCCTGATATTGGCGCCATTCCAGGGCGACGTAGTACGTACGGGCCCCGATCACGGCACCGGCCACGAGCACCGGCAGCAGATCGGCGATCAGGTTGGGGTCGATGCCCCGGCGCCGCCCCAGCCGCATGGCGAGCAGGAGACCCATCAGCACGGCCGTGGCAATCAAAAGGCCGTACCACCGCAAGGCCAAGGGCCCCAGCTGGAAGACCAGGGGGCCCGGGGAGGTGAACACGCCCAGGGAGGGCGTGTTCGGAGGAATCAGCATGGCCACGGGGGTGGCGAAGGATGAGATGGCCAGGAGAAGGGAACCGCTCAGATGGTGCCTTCGGCCGCCTGCACCTTCTCAACCTGACGCTTCTTGAGCACCAGAAGGATCTGGGAGAGGGCCACCAGGGAGAAGAAGGCCAGCAGCCCGTAGATGCGCACGGGGTTCTGGAGCACCACTTCGGCATCCACCTGACCGAAGCCACCCACATTGGGATCGTTGGAGAGGGGGGCTCCAGCGGCCAGCACATCGCCCACGGCCACCTTCAAACTGGGGCCGGCTGGAATGGTCTCCGTGACACGGCCATCGGCGGTGTTGATCTCCACCACGGTGGCGCCGTTCTCGCCGGGGGTGATGGCACTCACGGTGCCGGCGGCGGGCGACGTGAACAGGTTGTTGTTGGTCTTTTCTCCGGTGGGGGTCACCTGGCCGCGGCCGCGGTTGCCGCCCACATGAATCTGATACTTGCCGAAGTGAATGCTGCTGTCGGTTGCCGGATCGGGGGAGAGCACCGGGAACACGATCTTCTGATGCTGATCGCCGGGAAGGGGACCCACCAGAAGGATGTTGGGCTGGGTTTCGCTGTATTGGGTGTAATAGATGCCGGCGGTCTCCTCCTTGAGCTCGTCGCTGAGGCGCTCGGGGGGAGCCAGGCGGAAGCCCTCGGGAAGCATCACCACGGCGCCCACATTGAGGCCGGTGGGGCTGCCGTCACCGGCCACCTGCTGGATGCTGGTGTCGTAGGGGACCTCCACCTCGGCCTTGAACACCGTGTCCGGGAAGACGGCCTGGGGAATCTCCACGCGGGTGGCCTTCTTGGCCAGGTGGCAGTTGGCGCAAACGATCTTGCCGGTGGCTTCGCGGGGGCTGGCGTAGTTCTGCTGAGCCCAGAAGGGGTAGGCCCAGCTGGCGCTGGCGCCACCCAGCAGAACGCCGGCCCCAAGGGTGAGGGAAAGCAGGCAACCGAGCAGGGAGGAGAAGGAACGTCGCATGGCAGTGGATCGGGCGGTCGCGGGCGGCAGGGGGTGAGGCGCGGGAAGGGGAGCGGGAATCAGGCCCACCAGGGCTTGTCGCCGGTGCGGAAATCGGTTTCGGTCCACTGGCTGAGGAACACGTTGTCGTTCTCAACGTTCACGTGGGCCAGGGCCAGGGAGAGGGGGGCTGGGCCGCGCACCACCTTGCCGGTGGCGTCGTACTGGCTGCCGTGGCAGGGGCACTGGAACTTGTTGGCGCCGCTGTTCCAGGGCACCACGCAGCCCAGGTGGGTGCAGATGGCATTGATGCCGTAATTGCCAATGGCCTCGGGGCCCTCCACCACCAGGTAGGTGGGGTCGCCCTTGAGACCCTGCACCAGGGAACGGTCTCCCTCCTTGTGGCCGGCGAGCCAGCCCGACAGGGTCACGGCGTTTCCGGCCTCATCCTTGGCGGCGGTGCCGCCGCCGGAACCAGCGGCACGGGGGGGGATGAAGTAGTTGATCACCGGGTAGAGGGCGCCCAGCGCGACCCCGGTGACCGACCCAAAGGTGAGCAGGTTCATGAACTGCCGGCGACCCATGCCGGGCACATCACCGTTGGATGGGTTGGAGGAGGCCGCAGGGATCTGGGTCATACGAACCGGTCCGGTCATCGGTGCATCGGGCGCCATTATGAACTGCGTGCGGTCCCGGGCGGGGGCACGGGGCTTGCCCTGGATGGAACGCTTCATGAAGAGCCTTGCGGCTTCCCGCTCCGCTGGGCCCGCCACCCCGCCTAGCGGCGCCAGTCAACGGCGTCGGCCCAGTGCGCCGCGCCGGCTCAAGGGACCAGCTCAAGGGAGCTTTCTTTCCGCACAGGCGTGCCTGCATCCGCGAGCTTCCGGAAGCTGCCCGCCGGTGCTGAGCCGCAGCCCGGGGTGCTGCTGCCAGAGTTGGCCGATTCGATGCCCTGGCCATGGTGGACAGCGAGGCCGCCGCAGGCCCCCCCCTCAGCGTGGATGAACTGCTCGACCTGATGCGGCAACGCTGGAAGGCCTCCTATGACCTGCAGCTGGTGCGCCGCCAGGGGCGCCTTTATCTGCATGTGATGTGGGGCCACCTGGAGCAGCAATCCTTCCCGCTCTCGGCCGAGGCCTACGGCGAGAAGCTGGCCGAAATCGTGGCCAGTCTCAATGGCCTCGGTTCGGCGGCCCAGGTGCGTCAGTGGCTCACCACCACCCGCGACAAGCCCCGCCTCGGGAAGGCCCTTTCCCTGCCCCTCCAGCTTCCGGAAGGCCGCGCCAGCGAATTTCTGCTCTGAGCGCGAGGCTGGCCCGCTCCCCAGCCATGGCGGCCCGGGGCTGGCCGGGTGCGGTCCGAGGGTGTCTTTGTCCCGATCAGGCCCTGGCGGGCCGTGAGCCGCTCAGGGCCACCAGGCCCACCCCCACCAGATAGAGGGCCGTGATCGCTCCGGCCAGCAGCAGCATCGTGATCGGATCGGTGGAGGGGGTGAGCACCGCGCCCGCCAGGGCGCTGCCGAGCACCACCCAGCGCCAGGCCCGCAGCATGGTGGGCGCATCGATCAATCCCAGGGCGCCCAGCAGCAGCTGCAGCACGGGCAGCTGGAAGGCCAGGGCCGTGGCCACCATCAGCAGCAGCACGAAGTCGAGATAGCGCTCAATCGACCAGATCGGCTCGACCACATCGGCGCCGTAGCTCACCAGGAAGCGCAGGGCGGCCGGCACCAGGGCCCACCAGGCGAAGGCCAGCCCGGCGAGAAAGAGCAGGGAGGAGCCGGCCACGGCAGGCGCTACCAGCCGCCGCTCCCGCCGGGTCAGACCCGGCAGCACGAAGGCCAGCAGCTCGAACAGCACCCAGGGCAGGGCCAGGGTGAGACCGGCGTAGCCCGCCACCTTCAGCGACACCAGCAGGAATTCCCCGGGGGCCAGCTGCAGGAAGCGGATCCCGGCGGCCGGCATCTCCAGCCAGCGCACCAGCGGCCGCACGAAGAGCAGGCAGAGGCCCGCGCCGATCACCACTGCCAGCAGGCTGCGCAGAACGCGCCAGCGCAGCTCCTCGAGGTGCTCCACCAGGGTCATCTCCACCTCGCCGGGGAATTCGTTGTCTGCAGGCGGAATGGGAGCGGGGGATGAACCCAGCGGACCGGTGGACTCCGCTGCCGCGGTGTCGGTTGCGGTGGCGTCGCTCGGGGGGGGCAACGGATGGTGCGCGGAGGTGGTCCCAGCCTGCACCCTGGCAGACGGGGCCGGTGGGGAGAGGGGCGCTGTTGCCGGGGCGGCCACCGGCTGGAGGTCGGAATCGGACAAAGGGGGTGTGTTCCCTGGCATCAGCCCACGGGCTCTCCCCCGGACCCACGGCCGGCCTCGCCATCCCGCCCAGCTGTCAGCAGCGGGAGTGCCCGTTGCGGTTCCCCCCAGAGAATCTCGCCACTGCCATGGCGCACCGTGCCCGCACCGGCGCCGGCGATGCGCTGCAGCGTTTCGGCCGCCACCATCACCACCGGCACCCGACCGTTGCCCCGGGCGCGGCTGAAATGGGCGGCCAGGTCCGCCGCTGCGCCCAGATCCTCCTCCCGGGGGGGGGCTTCGGAGCCTTTGAGCACCACATGGCTGCCGGGGCACTCCTGGGCATGGAACCAGAGATCCCCCCGCCGCGCCTGGCGCAGGCTGATCCATTCGTTCTGACGATGGTTGCGGCCCACCTGCAGGCGCAGGCCCGTGGGGCTGCGCAGCTCAAGCGGCTGGGGGGTGGGGGCCTCGCGGCGGCGGCGGCGCTGGCCCTGGCGGGGCTCGAGCTGCTCCTCCAGTTCCGCCTCCAGCTCCTGAAGGGCCGTGATGGTCTCGCCGCTGTCGAGGAAGTGGAGGCTGGTCTCCAGCCAGGCGAGCCGCTGCCGGTGGAGGGCCAGGCGGGGTTCGATCGCCGCCACCGAGCGGCGCAGGCGGCGGGCCTGGTGGTAGAGCTTCTGGGCCTGGGTGATCACCTCCCTGGGGGGATCGCCCTGGCAGAGCAGGGCATCGGCCTGCCGCTGCAGGGCCTCACTGCCGGCGGCGGCCTCCAGCAGGCTCTGTTGATGGTCGGCTTCCCGGGCTTCCCGGCTGGTCGCCGCCTCCAGCCGTTGCCGAAGGGCCGCCCGGCGCTGCTCCAGCGCCCTTGCGGCCAGCCGGGTGCCGTAATAGTGCGCCAGGGAGCGGTTGATCGGACCTTCGGCCAGCGGAGCCGCTCTTCCCGTCACCGACCCCGCCGGCCCGGATGCCGCGCCGATCGTGTCCGGCTCCCGATGCGTCCCTGGGGCCTGCGGGGTGTCCTCACCATCCCCATCCCAGCAGCGGTAGTCGCTGCCCCCTCCCTCGCGGTAGCGGAAGCGGTTGTGCTCCACCGCCTCCAGCCAGGCCCGCCAGCGGCGGTGCAGGGCCTGCCAGTCGTCGGGTCGCAGGTCGTGCACCGGCCGCTCCAGCAGCCCGGACCCGCCCTCGAGCCCCTCCACGAGCTGGCGGGCCAGGCCTGGACTGATGCCCTGGTAGGCGTCCTGCAGGGCCCGTTGCAGCGGCAGGGGAACCAGGCTGAGGCGGCGGTGCCAGTCGTCGAAGGACTCCCCGCTCCTGGGGGGCTCCCCGGCCAGGGAGGGAGGGGGGCTGTAGGCGTCGCCGGTGCCGATCGGCCGCAGCCGTGACTGCTCCGGCCGCACCTGCCGGCCGGCCGCCACCACCCGCCGCCGTTCATCGAGCAGGAAGAGGTTGCTGCGGCGGCCCATCAGTTCCAGCACCAGCCAGCGCTGGCAGGATTCGCCCGGCCGCCGGGCGAATCCGAGCTCCACCACCCGCTCCCAGCCCTGCTGTTCGATCGACACCAGCGCCAAGCCCCGCAGGCCGTGCTGCAGCTGCTGGGCCAGGGTGCTGCCATCCCCCTGCCGGGGTGGCGCCGCGATCCCATGCAGCCGGGGCGCCTCCGCCTGCCAACCGAGCTCGAGCCAGCGGCCACCTTCCAGGCCCCGCAGGGCCAGCTGCACCGTATGTGGATCGCTCTGCTGGGCCTTTTCGAAGCGGCTTGGCAGCAGGCTGGTCCGTAGCTCGGCCACCAGGGCCCGCAGGGTGGTTGCATCGATCGCCTGGATCGGCGCCATGGCCCTTGCCGTTTCAGACGCTTCTACTCTGCGGCCAGACCCCCCCGTTCCATGACCTCCACCCCCAGCCCCGGCCGGCTCACCGTGATCACCGGACCGAGCGGCGTTGGCAAGGGAACGCTGGTGAACCGGCTCCTGGCACGCCATCCCGCCATCTGGCTCTCCGTTTCGGCCACCACCCGGGCTCCCCGCCCCGGGGAGCAGGAGGGGGTGCATTACTTCTTTCTGGAGCCGCCTGCTTTCGAGGCGCTGGTGGCCGGCGGCGGCCTGCTGGAGTGGGCCGCGTTTGCCGGCAACTCCTACGGCACCCCCAGGCGGCCCGTGGAGGAGCAGCTGGCGGCGGGGCGGCCCGTTCTGCTGGAGATCGAACTGGAGGGGGCCCGTCAGGTGCGCGAGAGCTTCCCCGGCGCGTTTCAGCTGTTTGTGGCACCCCCCTCCTTCGCGGAACTGGAGCGTCGCATTCGCGGCCGTGGCACCGACAGCGAGGAGGCGATCGCCAGGCGGCTGGCACGGGCCCAGGTGGAGCTGGAGGCCGCCCCGGAATTCGACGCGGTGCTGGTGAACGCCGATCTGGAGGCCGCCCTGCTCGAGCTCGAGGGGCTGATGGGATTGGCTGCGTAAGGGGGGAGTTAGGGCTCCGGATGAAGCCGGAATACGGATTGCTGCTCTCAGATTGCTGATCGCTGCTCTGATCTCAGATCGCTTCGAAAGCAGGATTCGGATTAACAGGCGCAACACGCGATCTGTACAAAAAAACGACCCCGCAGGGTCGTTTGTTGTGGATGCTGGTCATTGATCGAAGCTGGATTGGAACTGATTGATTCTCAACCCAATTTGCCAATCAGAGGGGGTGGAAGAGAAGATCAGGATAGAAACGGTTGAACTCAATCATGATGCCGGCGGTGATGGTGAACCAGATCGCGGCGAACACCGGTGCGGTGGTGAGGAATTTCTTCATGGCCTGGGAAGAAGGGCAGGGGAATGGATGGTGCTGGCGAAGCTCAAAAACACCAGGAATCAGCGGGGTGAAACCGTGATCTTGCTGTCGGCCTCGGTGAGCTTGCCGCTGCTCCATTCGCTGAAGGCGGCGATCGGCCAGCTGGCGGCGGCCAGGGTGCTCTTGAAGGCCAGGGGCACGTCAATCTGAATCTCGTGCATGGTGGCGTCCTTGCGGGAGGCCACGGCCTGGAGGTAGGTGCGGCCGGCCCAGCCAATCGTGCCGGTGATGTAGAGGAAGGCAATGCCGGGGATGATGAAGTCCCCAGCGTGGCTCCAGCGGCCGTCCACGATCAGGTGGGGCAGGCCGTCCGCTCCGCAGAGAGCCTGGCTGTACATCTCGAAGCGGTGCTTGGCCTGGGCCGTGGTGGCGGTGCCGGCCCGCTGCTGGAAGCGGGCGTTCTCGGCGCAGGGGGTGAGGCCGCCGATGTCGGCGTGGGCCACCGGCGCGAAGCCGAGAAGCAGAAATGCGGAGAGCAGTACGGCGAAGAGACGGCGCATGGTGGGGAGCCTGGAGAGGGCTGCCGCAGGGCAGGATGTCACCAGCGGACAGTAGGGGAGCCCACAGGAGCCGATGCCCACCGTTCTGGCCCTCGAAACAAGTTGTGACGAGTCGGCGGCGGCGATTGTGGCCGATCGCAGGGTGCTGGCCAGCGCCGTGGCCTCCCAGATCGAGGAGCATGCCCGCTGGGGAGGGGTGGTGCCGGAGATCGCCTCCCGCCGCCATGTGGAGGCGCTGCCGGGCCTGGTGGAGCGGGTGGTGGCCGAAAGCGGCCTGCCGCTCGCCGCGGTCGATGCCATCGCCGCCAGCGTGGCCCCAGGGCTGGTGGGCGCTCTCCTGGTGGGCTCGGTGACCGGCCGCACCCTGGCCCGGCTCCATGGCAAGCCGTTCCTGGGGATCCATCACCTGGAGGGGCATCTGGCCTCGGTGCGACTCGGGGAGGATCCGCCCGAGGGGCCGGCCCTGGTGCTGCTGGTGAGCGGCGGCCACACCGAGCTGGTGCGGGTGGATGGACCGGGGCGCTTCCGGCGGCTGGGCCGCAGTCACGATGATGCGGCCGGCGAGTGCTTCGACAAAGTGGCTCGCCTGCTGGGTCTGGCCTACCCAGGGGGGCCGGCGGTCGAGGCCGCCGCCCGCGGCGGCGACCCCACCCGTTTCGCGCTTCCCAAGGGCCGGGTGTCCCGGCCGGAAGGAGGGTTCCATCCCTACGACTTCAGCTTCAGCGGCCTCAAGACCGCCGTGCTTCGGCAGGTGGAGGCCCTAAGAGCCGCCGGCGACCCCTTGCCCCTGGCTGACCTGGCCGCCAGCTTCGAGCAGGTGGTGGCCGAGGTGCTCGTGGAACGCAGCTGCCGCTGTGCGCTGGACCAGGGGCTGGACACCCTCGTGCTGGTGGGTGGGGTGGCCGCCAACCAACGGCTGCGGGCCTTGCTCGCGGAGCGGGCCGCGGCGTTCGACCTCGCCTGGCGGGTGGCTCCCCTGGCCTGGTGCACCGATAATGCCGCCATGGTTGGGGTGGCCGCCTGCGAGCGGCTGAAGGCGGATTGCCGCAGTCCGTTCAACCTTGGTGTGGCCCCCCGCCTTCCCCTGGCCGAAGCGGGCCGGCTTTACGAAACCCAGCCCTGCTTTTAATCGCCCTAGGGTGGAGCCCATCCCGAAGGCACGGCCCCTGGCCGTCAGTGCCCATGGCCCCGGCGAATCCCGTGCCGTTCGACTCCACCCCGGACTCCGACTTGAATCCATCTCCAGCCGTGGCGGCGGCAGATCCGCCCGCCGTCGTGGACCCTTCTGGGCCTCAGCCGGTTTCCCAGGAGGAACTCAATGAATGGCGAAGGGGCTTCACTCCCCAGGCCGAGATCTGGAATGGGCGGCTCGCCATGCTTGGCCTTTCGGTGGGACTAACCGTTCTATTGGTGGCTCGGCTCGCCACCCATGCGGGCTGAAGCGCCTTCAAGCGGGTGATCAGGTCCGGCCCCGCAGGGTCTGGGCCAGCTCCCCGGGCTTGAGGCTATGGCTGAGGACCTCCTCCGAGGTGGCCCTCCCCTCCTGAACCAGCTTGGCCAGGGCCTGGTTGGCCGTCTGCATGCCATCAAAGGCGCTGCGGGCCATGATGGCTTCAATCTCATCAAGTTCACCGCGCATGATGTAGTCGCGGCAAGCATCGGTGTTGATGAAGATGTCGTGGAAGGCGGCTCTTTTGCCATCGGTGGTCTTGAGCAGGCCCTGGGAGATCACCCCCAGCAGTGTTTCAGCCACGGCCCGCCGCACCCCCTCCTGCTCCTGGGGGGGGTACATGCCCAGCACCCTCTCCACGGTTCGCACGGCGGAATTGGTGTGAAGGGTGCCGAACACCAGATGTCCGGTCTGGGAGGCCTTAATGGCGGTGCTGAGGGTTTCCTGATCCCGGATTTCTCCAATCAGGATTACATCTGGATCTTCACGAAGTGCTGCCCTCAGGGCATTCTGGAACAGCTTGGTGTGGCTGCCGACCTCCCGCTGGCGAATGAGAGACTGCTTGCTACTGTGCACAAATTCTACCGGGTCTTCGATGGTTAATATGTGCTTTTTCATGGTGGTATTTATATAATCAATCAGCGCCGCCAGGGTGGTGCTCTTGCCCGAGCCTGTCGCTCCGGTCACCAGGATCATGCCTTTCGGCTTGGCGGCCAGGTCCTTCATCACATTCGGGAGTCCCAGGTTCACCAGCGTGGGCATCTCCTGGGGGATGAGGCGCAGCACCATGGCTGATCCCTGCACCGTTTCGAGGAGATTGATCCTCACCCTCACGAAGGGGAAGGAATGGGATCCATCGAATTCCTTATCCTGCTTGAAACTGTCCAGTTGGCCGGGGTCCAGCATTTCCTTCAGCCAGTTGCGGAAGGTGGCGGCGTCGGTCACCGGCCAGGGGGTGGGCACGATGTCACCCCGGTTGCGGAAGCGCGGCACCTCGGCCACGCCCAGGTGAACGTCGGAATAGTTGTTCTCGAAGGCGACGCGCACGATCGCCTCAAGGTTTGCCGGAGTTTCAGCCGGGGTGCCGGGTTCCTCAAGGTTCAACCGCGCCGGGGCTGGCGGCGGGGCGGGGGCGCTCGGCAGTGGGGGTGGGCCCGGGATGGCGGAGCCGCTCTCCCCAGCGCCTTTCTCCCAGGGAGGCGGCGGCGGGGCCGGCGGGGGGGTGCTGGGGCTGAACGCGAACGGCAGTTCGGCCATGGACTCCGGCGGGAGGCTGCGCGGCCAATGGTCGCACCGATCCCCCGGAACGGCCACCATCGCCCCGTCGACCCGCCGTCGGGGCTCGCGGAGGGCCGCCCCCCGGGAAGGGGCGGCCCCGGTCATCATCCGTAGGATTGGAACGTCTGCGGCCCGGTCTTGTCTGCTGTCTTCCCTGCCGCATCCTCGGGTTCAGCGGCCCCTTCAGCTGAGGCGCCCCTGGTGACGATCGTGCTGGGCACCCGGCCGGAGGCGATCAAGCTGGCTCCGGTGATCCTGGCGTTTCAGGCTTCCGCCGCCTTCCGAACCCGCGTGGTGCTCACCGGTCAGCACCGCGAGATGGTGGCCCAGGTCATGGCGTTGTTCGCCCTCAGGGCCGACCACGATCTGGCCTTGATGGCTCCCAACCAGACCCTCACCCACGTCACCTGCGCCTCCCTGCAGGGCCTGAAGCAGGAGTTCGGCCTGCACCGCCCCGCCCTGGTGCTGGTTCAGGGCGACACCACCACGGCCTTCGCCAGCGCCCTGGCCGCTTTTTATGAGCAGATTCCGGTGGGCCACGTGGAGGCCGGTCTGCGCACCGACAACCTGTTTGACCCCTTCCCGGAGGAGGCCAATCGCCGCCTGATCTCCCAGCTGGCCCAGCTCCACTTCGCCCCCACGGAGCGATCCGCTTCCAACCTGCGTGCCTCCGGCGTGGTGGGGGAGATCACCACCACAGGCAACACGGTGATCGACGCGCTCCTTCTGATGGCCCAGCAGGCCCCCGCCCTGGAGATCCCCGGCCTCGACTGGGAGCGGCAGCGGGTGCTCCTGGCCACGGTCCATCGGCGCGAGAACTGGGGTGAGCGCCTGCAGGAGATCGGCCGCGGTTTCCTGGCTGTGCTGGAGCGCTTCCCCGATACGGCCCTGCTCCTTCCCCTGCATCGCAATCCCACCGTGCGGGAGCCTTTGCAGGCCCTGCTCGGGAACCACCCCCGCGCCTTTCTCACCGAACCCCTCGACTACGACCGGCTGGTGGCGGCGATGCGGGGCAGCACCCTGCTGCTCACCGATTCCGGCGGCCTTCAGGAGGAAGCACCGGCTCTGGGCAAGCCCGTGCTGGTGCTGCGCCGCACCACCGAGCGCCCCGAGGCGGTGGAGGCCGGCACCGCCCGGCTGATCGGCACCGCCAGCGCGGCGATTCTTGAGGAAACCAGCCGTCTGCTGGAGGATCCTGCGGCCTATGGGGCGATGGCCAGAGCCCACAACCCGTTCGGTGATGGCCAGGCCAGCGGCCGCATCGTGGCGACCACCCTTCGCTTTCTCGAGGCCAGCGCCGCGGCGCTCTGAGCCAGCGGGCCTGGCTGAAGCTCAGGTTTTCCGCTTCTTCGCCCAGGGCGGCAGGTCGATGAACACGCGGGTGCCGGGCTCGAGGCCGGAGAGGATCTGGGTGTTGCGGCCGCTGCTCATGCCCAGTTCCACCGGCTGGAAACGGGGTTGGCTGTCCTTGCCCACCAGCAGCACCCCCGGTTTGCCCTCCTCGGTGACCACCGCCACCGTGGGAATCAGGGTGCGGGCCTGAAGCCGCCCGGTCTGGAAGTCCACATCGGCGGTCATGCCGATCCTCAGCTCCGGGGCGGGATCCACCAGAGCCAGCTTCACCTCGAAGGAGGTCACGTTGTTGGTCTTCACGGCCCGGGGCGCGATCTGGCGGACGCGGGCGGCGAAGCGGCGGTCCGGGAAGGCATCCACCCGCACGCTGGCGGGCATGCCCAGCCGCAGGCGGCCGAGGTCGCTTTCCGGCACCTTGGCCAGCACCTCCAGCCCCTTGGAGAGCTCCACGATCGAGGAACTCGTGGCGCCGGCACTGGCGGAAGCGGTGGTGGTGGGGGTGACGAAGGCGCCGGGATCGGCGAAACGCTGGCTGATCACCCCAGAAAAGGGTGCCCGCACGATCAGTTCCTCCTGTTCCACCAGACGCTGCTCGAGCCGCTGACGGGCGGCGTTCACCGCCATCCGTTTCACCTTTTCATCGGCGCGGAAGCGGTTGAGGTCGTTGAGGCTGATCGCTCCCTGGCGGTAGAGGGGATCATTGCGCCGCAGCTCGCTGGCGCTGCGCTCCAGCTCGGCCTCGGCGGAGCGCACGTTGGCCATCAGCTCCTGCTCCCGGTCGCGCAGATCCCCGGCATCCATGCGGGCCACGGCCTGGCCCTCCTTCACCGTGTCGCCCTCATCCACGAAGAGCTTCTCGATCAGGCCCTGCCGTTTCGGGCTCACATTCACCCGCTCCACCGCGTCGAGTTCGCCGGAGGCGGTGATCACCCCAGGCAGCTCGCCGGCGTGGGCCAACGCTGTGTAAGGGCTCACGTCGCGGTTGCGTGCTGTCTGCTGGCGCTGCCAGAGGGTGTACCCCGCCACCAGGGCGACCGCGCTGGCCAGCGCCAGCCAGGGCCGCCACCGCAGCAAGCCGGCCCGGCGTCCGCGGAGCGGGATCGGGGACACCGGCGCCAGCGGAGGAGAGGAGGGCGCACTCACGGGTCGAAGGGGGGAAGGGGCTGAAATCGGAAGCGGCCCAGGTGACCTCAGTCTCGCCGGTCGCGGACGCCGGCGCGGGGCGGACGACCCGATCGGCGGTCCTGCCGGCGGGCAGAACAGCCAGGGGCAGAACGGCACGCTTAGATTCCGGCCATGCTCAAAGCCGGAATCGTGGGGCTGCCCAACGTGGGCAAATCCACCCTTTTCAACGCCCTGGTGGCCAACGCCCAGGCCACCGCCGCCAATTTCCCCTTCTGCACGATCGAGCCCAATTCGGGCGTGGTGGCTGTGCCGGATGGCCGTTTGCAGCAGCTTTCGGCGTTGTCGGGATCCAAGGAGATCATCCCAACCCGGGTGGAGTTCGTGGACATCGCCGGGCTGGTGAAGGGCGCCAGCCAGGGGGAGGGCCTGGGCAACAAGTTCCTCGCCAACATCCGCGAGGTGGACGCCATCGTGCATGTGGTGCGCTGCTTCGAAGACGATGACGTGATCCACGTGTCGGGCTCGGTGGATCCCCGCCGGGATGCCGAGGTGATCAACCTGGAGCTGGGCCTGGCCGACCTCTCCCAGGTGGAGAAGCGGCGCGAGCGCCTCAAGAAGCAGCTGCGCACCAGCAAGGAGGCCCAATTCGAGGATGCGGCCCTCGAGCGCATCCAGGCGGTGCTGGAGCAGGGCGGCGCCGCCCGATCGGTGAGCCTGGCCGAGGAGGAGGAGGCCCTGATCCGGCCGCTGGGCCTGCTCACCGCCAAGCCGATCATCTATGCCACCAACGTGAGCGAGGACGACCTGGCCAGTGGCAATGGCTTTGTGGACACGGTGAAGGCCCTGGCTGAGCAGGAGGGCGCCCTCTGCGTGAAGATCTCCGCCCAGGTGGAGGCGGAACTGATTGAGCTCCCTGAGGAGGAGCGCGCCGAATTCCTGGCGGGCCTCGGGGTGAGCGAGGGGGGGCTTCAGAGCCTGATCCGGGCCACCTATGAACTTCTGGGGCTGCGCACTTACTTCACCACCGGCGAGAAGGAGACCCGCGCCTGGACGATCCGCGCCGGCATGACCGCCCCCCAGGCCGCCGGGGTGATTCACACCGATTTCGAGCGGGGTTTCATCCGTGCCCAGACGATCGGCTGGCAGCAGCTGCTGGACGCCGGCTCCCTGGCGGAGGCCCGCAACCGGGGCTGGTTGCGCAGCGAAGGCAAGGAGTATGTGGTGGCGGAGGGGGACGTGATGGAGTTCCTGTTCAACGTCTGAGGTGGGACCAAGCCGTTCCTCTGGTGGGTTGCTCCGATCACCACGTCGCGGCGGTACCCCGCTTGCCGCGCTGATCGGTTTTCTGCGGGCCTGGCATAAGGAAGAACGTCGCTCGCTTCGCGGCCAGCCCCTGCCCTGGCGCCGCCTGGCCACCGGTGCCCTCGTGCTCACCAGCCTGTGGGCCGTGGACGGCTGGATCCGGATGGATGCCCTCAGGGCCGATTACGCCGCGAAGCTGCAGGAATCCAAAGCGATCCTGAAGGCCAGCGCCGATGGCATCGAGCGCGTCACCTTCGACTGGGCCAAGTGGGACAGCCTCTACGTCTGGTACGGCGGCACCAAACCCGGCTTCGCCGCCACCGATCTGGAAGCCACACCGCTGTTTGATGGCGGTGCGCTCTTCCTTTTTTTTGAAACCGATGGCCGCCCGCGCCTGAGCTTCAGTCGCCGTGGCTACAACCACCCAACCGACCAGGCCTTGATGGCCTGCACCCAGAGCAATCTGGGGCGCCTTCGATTCCTGAAGGACAGCATCCAGCTGATCTGCCTGGGGGCCGCTGGTCAGCCCTACGTGGGCGTGGCCACCTTGATCACCAATAGCGTCGCCACCGCCCCGCCTAGAGGCAGCCTGGCGATGTTGGAGCCGCTGATCAAACCTGCCTTTGGGCCGGCTTACAACGAACCGCTGCACTGGCTGGTGCGCAGGATCCCCCAGCTCAGGTCCCCCCAACCGGCTGCCCAGCGGCGGGTGGGGCAATCCCCTGATGCCCCCTTGCTGGCCCCCAATCTCTACGGACCCCAGGGCACCCCCCTGGGCCTGGCCGCGGAGATGTTCCAGCTCCCCTGGCTGCGGCAATGGCTGAAGGATCTGTTGATCGGACTGGCCTTTGGCGCCGGCCTCCTGGGGGTGAGGGCGGTGATGCTGATGGAAAGGCGGCGGCAGCTGCTGATCCGCCGGCGCATCGAACAACGCAGCGAGCGCCGCTTCCGCCAGGCCAGCCGCGAACTCGATCAGCTGCTGATGCGCATGGGCATGGGGTCCCTCGGGCCCGAAGGGGAGGAAGGGGTGATGGCCCGGCTGATCGAGGGGGAATCCGCCCAGGCCCCGCTCCTTTTGGCGCAGGCTCCACTGGAGCAGAAATTGGAGCGGCTGACCTCGCGGCTTCAAGGGTTTTTGGAGCGGGCCCGCAACCTGGCTCTGCTCGACCCCCTCACCCAACTGCCGAACCGCCGTTACTTCATCGAGCAGATGCAGCGCCAGCTGGAGCGCTGCAGCGGCCGCCAGCAGCGTCTGGCGATCATGTTCGTCGATGTTGACAAGTTCAAGAGCATCAACGACACCTACGGCCATGCCGTGGGCGATGCGGCTCTGGTGATGGTGGCGGATCAGTTGCGTAAGAACACCCGTGATCAGGATTTTCTCGGCCGCTACGGCGGCGATGAATTCGCGATCCTGATCGAACTCGGCAGCGAGGGCGAGGCCAGCGACGCCGAGGCCAGCGACAGCACCCTGCGTACCACCCTGCTGGACTTTGCCCGCCGACTGGCTTCCCCCTTCCACGGCGCCGTGGAGCTCGAGGGCATCCAGGTGGAGCTCACCATCAGTGTGGGAGTTGCCCTGATCGATCCCAGCGATGCCGACGGGCAGGTGGCGATGCGCCGTTCCGACATCGCCATGTATCGGGCCAAGCAGGACAGCGACAGTCCCATCGCCTTCTTCGATGGCAAGGACAGCGATGGCCATCTCGATTCCTACAACCTTTATGGGGATCTGCGCCAGGCCATCCGCAACAACGCCTTTCAGGTGATGTTCCAACCCATCCTCGACAGCAACGGCCAGGTGCAGGCCCTCGAGGCCCTAGCCCGCTGGACCCATCCCGAGAAGGGCCCGGTGGCTCCGAACGTGTTCTTCGATCTGGCGGAGCGCTACCGCCAGATGAATTCCCTCACCGACCTCCTGATCCAGCTCTCCTTGAAGAACTTCCAGGAGTGGGCCAACACCTACCGCGACCTGCGGCTGTCGCTGAACCTGCCCCCCTCCAAACTCGCTGACCCCCAGCTGGTGGAGCAGCTGGATCGCGAGCTCCACGCCCACGGCCTTCCTGCCCAACGGCTCACGATTGAGGTGACGGAACAATCGGTGATGCAGACCACCGCAGTGGTGAAGGCCAACCTGCGCCAACTGCGGGACCGGGGAGTGCTGATCTCCCTCGACGACTTCGGCACCGGCTATTCCTCTTTGAGCCTCCTGGGTCAGCTCCAACCCGATGAGGTGAAGATCGACCGAAGTTTTGTGATGGGGATGGATGCCGATCCCTATGCCCGCCAGATCGTGACCCTGGTGGTGGACATGGCCCGGCGCATGGGTTTGCGCGTGGTGGCGGAGGGGGTGGAAGACCAGAGGGCGCTGGAGCAGCTGCACGATTTTGGGGTCCGTTATTTCCAGGGCTTCCATTTCTCCAGGCCCCTGCCCTCGGATCAGCTGCAGCAGTGGTGGCCAGGCCCCGCGATCACGAACGGCTTCAGGGCTGGGGCGATCGGCGAGAATGGGAGTGATCGGTTTTCAGCAGGCGTTCCATGAGCCACTCCCCCGGCGCCACCCCCCCGCCCGGCTCTGCCGGCGAGGGCACCGAGCCGGCCGAAGTGGCCGCGGCCCAGCCCACCAGCTCGGAGCACCCCCACAACTTCGCGGCCCAGAAGGAGCTGCACCGCCAGATCCGCAACGATCCCGATTACGACGACTGGGAATACGGCACCGAGCCGCTGCCTCAGGAGGCCTGGAGGGTGGCCGCTCCGCCGCCAGCGGATCCCGCCTGATCACCAGCGGCCCCTGACCTGCGGGACACTGGTGATGTCAGGCTGATGTCCCGCATGCGCCTCGCGCCTGCTTCCATTTCGGGTCGCCGCCGCAGGTTTGCCCTGTGCAGCCTGCTGATCGGCCTGGTGGTCCTGCCGCTGGCTCCACCGTCGCTGCGGGCGGCCGAGCTGCTGGAGCTGCGCATCGATTCGCTCCAGATCCCGATCCACCTCGATCAGTTGGTGGCCTGGAGCCGGCAGGGGGACGGGGATGGTTCGTCGGTGGGTGATCTGGGTCCGTGGCTTGGCCTGCTGGATGCCCGCAGCCGCGCCGATCTGCAGCGGATCCTGCGGGCTCCCCTGCTGCGGGACCAGAGTTTTGGCCGCCAGCTCCTTGACACCTGGGCTGGGGGGCAACTGTTGGCGGAGTTGGGCAACCTGCTCACCACGGAGGATGGCGGCAGCACAACGGCCCTCCTGCAGATCACCCTTCGGCGGCTGCTCGAGCAGCGGCGGGAGGTCACCCTGTTGGAACTGCTGGAGGCGCTCCCCCCGAAGACCCTCAATCTCCGGTTGGATGGCCTGGTGAGCCTCGGCCAGCGCTGGCGCACCCAGTTGCAGCGGCAGCAGTTCGCCATGGCTCGTCTGCGGACCTTGCCCCTGCCGCGGATCGAGCCTTCCGCCGCCGGGGGGGAGTCCGCCGCCGGCGTTTCGGCCATGCCCGCGACGCGGCCGCTGCGGCTGCGGCTGGCGGTGCCGGGCCGGCGCGAAGGCCTGCCGCTGGAAGTCTGGGCCGCGTCGGAACGCCGCCCCAGTCAGCCCTGGGTGTTGATGATGCCGGGCCTGGGGGGCAACGCCGACCAGATGGGGTGGCTGGCCTCAGCCCTCGCTCAGCGGGGCTGGCCGGTGGTGGTGCTGCAGCATCCCGGCAGCGATGGTCTGGCGGTGCGGGCCGCCTTCAACGGTCAGCGGCCACCGCCGGGGGCCGAAACCCTCGGCGTCCGCCTGGCCGATGTGGAGGCGGTGGTGGCTGCCCAGCGGCAGGGGAGATTGCCGGTGAACGGCGCTGGCCTCGTGTTGGCCGGCCATTCCCTGGGGGGGCTCACGGCGCTGCTGGCGGCGGGCATCACCCCCCTGCCGGGCTTGGAGGGCCGTTGCCGCGCCGCCCTTGAGCGCTTGCCGATCCACAACCCGTCCCGCCTGATTCAGTGCCAGCTGCCGGAGCGGGCCCTGCCCCGTGCCGCCCGGCCGCCCGCCGATCTGCGGGCGCTGATGCTCTTCAACGGCTTCGGCAGCCTGCTCTGGCCCGAACCCGGCCTGGCGGCCCTGCCGGTGCCCCTGCTGATGGTGGGCGGCAGCCTGGATCTGGTCACGCCACCCCTCGATGAGCAGCTGGCCCTGTTCCTGGCGGTGCGCGATCCCCGCAGCCGCCTGGTGCTGGTGCGCGGGGCCAGCCACTTCTCCCCGGTGCGGATGGCCGAGCGGGATGAGGCGCTGCTGCGGCTCGGTCGGGAGCTGGTGGGGGTGGACCCGCTTCGGGTGCAGGGGGTGTTGCTGGATGTCACCAGCCTCTTTCTGCTTTCGCTGGAGCCATCCGGACCAGAGGCCACGGCCGCTGCCCGACCGCCGGCGGAGCCGCTACCGCCCCAGCGAAGGCTGCAGGAGGGCATCACGGCCTATGTGCTCGATCCCGCGGCGGCCCGCCTCTGGCGCTCCCAGCTGTGAGCAAGCAGGGTGAGGCGGCCGCCCCTCAGAAGCGCACCCGCGGATCCAGCAGGGCCACCAGCAGATCCACCGCCACCGTGATCAGCACCACCAGGGCCGCCACCACCACCACGATCCCCTGCACCACGGGGTAATCCCGCTGGGCAATCGCCTCCTGCAGGCGGGCGGCGATGCCCGGCCAGGAATAGGTGACCTCAATCAAAAGGGCGCCACCGATCAGGGAGGCCACGGTGATGCCGGTGATCGTGAGCACCGGCAGCAGGGCATTGGGCAGGGCGTGGCGCAGCACCACCCGGGTTTCGCTGAGGCCGCGGCTGCGGGCCGCCTCCACGTAGTCGGAGCTGAGGGCACGGCGCAGATTGAGGCGCAGGGCATTGGTGAAGATGCCGCTCAGCAGCAGGCCCAGGGTGGAGGCGGGCAGCACCAGGTGGCGCAGGGCCCCCTGCAGCTGCTGGATGTTGCCGGCCCGCAGGCTGTCGAGCAGGTAGAAGCCGGTTCCCTCGGGCGGCAGCACGGTGGCGGGCAGGCGGCCGCCCACCGGCAGCCAGCCGAGCCACACGGCAAACACCAGCTGCACCACCATCGCTGCCCAGAAGGGGGGCAGGGCATAGGTGCCGATGCCGAACAGGCGGCCGGCCAGATCCAGCTTCCCCTCGGGCCGGGCGATGCCGCTGAAGCCCACCGCCAGCCCCAGCACCGCGGCGATCACCAGGGCCACCAGACCCAGCTCCAGGCTGGCCGGCAGGCTCTGG
>Ga0209189_1000606_pt1 | contig 29438 bp, 25 predicted proteins | sample C_130820_EF_Meta_FD_187308 | JGI IMG/M metagenome (GOLD analysis project Ga0209189, IMG submission 187308) | Freshwater microbial communities from Lake Croche, Canada to study carbon cycling - C_130820_EF_MetaG (SPAdes) (version 3) | ecosystem: Environmental > Aquatic > Freshwater > Lake... | reverse complement strand
CCGATCAAATCAAAGCTTTGTTAGAGAAGATTGACAACGAGGGCGCGGCCCTTGATAGTAGTTCCCGAAGGAAAATTGAATCGTTGATACACGTGGACAATCTGACGCGATACGAACGGTACTTGCTTAAGCAGGGATTGGCTAAATACGAACGGGCTAAGACCTTGGATAAGGCCATGTGCATCGTGCTCAATCAGGAAGATGAACGTGATAAGGCTGAACAAATTATTTCCAAAATGACAACGGCTATGTGGAACGGCGCAGTGCCGGGGCAGAACGCCGTCCAAAACACCGTGTACACCGACCCCCGCGCCATCTACCAAAGCGCGGAAAACTACAAATGATTACGCTCGACTTCGAGACGTTCTACTCCAAGGACTTCTCGCTCACCAAAGTAACGACTGAGGAGTACGTGCGCGATCCGCAGTTTCAAGTGATTGGGCTGGCGGTCAAGGTGAACGACGAGCCAACCGAATGGTTTTCCGGTGACCATCAAGAAACGGCTGAGTGGATCGCCCAATTTGATTGGTGCAACCACTTCGTGTTAGCCCATAACGCTATGTTCGACGCCGCCATCCTGACATGGGTGTTTGGGCAGAAACCCAAGGCGTGGCTCGACACCCTGTCGATGGCTCGTGCTACGTTCGGTACACAGGTGGGCGGTAGCCTCCGTGCATTGGTGGAACACTTTGGTCTGGGTGCAAAGGGCACAGAGGTTGATGATGCCAAGGGGTTTCGGCGTGAGGACTTTACGCCCGAGCATCTGGCGCAGTATGCGGGCTACTGCATCAATGACGTTGACCTGACGTACAAGTTGTACAAAGAATTGAACAGTGGGTTCCCCGTGTCCGAGAAGCGGCTCATTGACATCACCCTCCGTATGTTCAGTGATCCGTTGCTTGAACTGGATACCGACAAGCTTGAACAGCATTTGATCGAGGTGCGTGAGCGCAAAGCAAAACTGTTTAAGGATGCCAACATCACCAAGGACGTACTCAACAGCAGTGCAAAGTTTGCGGAACTGCTGGTACAACAGGGCGTTAGGCCGCCGATGAAGATCAGCCCGGCTACGGGCAAAGAAACCTATGCTTTCGCCAAGAGTGATAAGGAGTTTACGGCGCTGTTGGAACACGACAACGAGTACGTACAGGCGTTGGTTGCTGCCCGTGTTGGTGCAAAGTCTACGCTTGAGGAAACCCGTACCGAAAGATTTATCGCCATTTCCAAGCGCGGTCCAATCGTTGGCGCTCTTCGCCGTCTACCTATTCCTTTGAAATACTATGCGGCGCACACTGGGCGGTGGGGCGGGTCTGACAAGATCAACTTGCAAAACTTACCGAGCCGTGGCGCGGAGGGCGGCAAACTCAAGCGGTGTTTGGTTGCACCTCGCGGGCATGTCATCATCGACTGCGATTCGTCTCAGATTGAAGCGCGTGTGTTGGCGTGGCTGGCGGGCGAGAGAACTATTCTGCGTTTGTTTGCTGAGAAGAAGGATGTGTACAAGCACATGGCCAGCGCGATTTTTTACATACCGGAGAACGAGGTAACGGCAGATCAACGTTTCATCGGCAAGACCACAGTGCTTGGCGCAGGGTACGGCATGGGCGCTGTTAAGTTTCAGATGCAGTTGGCGTCGATGGGCAAGGACGTTGATCTTGATACGTGTAAGCACATCATTAAAGCGTATCGTGCGGCCAACCCGTTTATTTCGGAGTGGTGGAATTGGTTGACTACCACAGTGATGGCTAACATGATCCAGAACAAGCCGTCGGATATTGACTCGGTGGGCCTCATGCAGTTGTCACCGTTCACGGGCATCCTGTTACCCAACGGGCTGTATCAAAACTACCCTGAACTGACCCGCCACAGCAACGGTGAGTTTACCTACATGACGCGCATGGGGCCGAACAAATTGTACGGCGGCAAGATTGCGGAGAACCTCTGCCAAGCGGTGGCCCGTTGCATTATCGGCGAGCAGATGATTCAGATCGAAAAACGGTATCGGGTGGCGCTGACCGTGCACGACGCTATTGCTTGCGTAGTACATGAAAGCGAAGCCGATGAAGCCCGCGCCTATATTGAAGAATGTATGAGGACTCCCCCTGCATGGGCGCAAGGGTTGCCTCTCAATTGTGAGTCCGGCATGGCTCGAAATTATGGAGATTGTTAATGAGTAAACCCATCACATGGTCGTACAGCACACTGTCGCTGTATCAGCAGTGCCCTAAGAAGTACTATCACCTCAAGATAGCCAAGGACGTTGTTGAGCCGCCGGGCGAAGCGATGATGTTTGGCAACAAAATTCATAAGATTGCGGAAGAATACGTTGCCAAGGATGTTCCTATTCCAGACGAACACAAAGAGATTGAGCCAGCACTTGCGTCCATCAAAGCCATGCAAGGCGACAAGCTGTGCGAGAACAAACTGGGCCTGACCGCTGACCTTGAGCCGTGCGGGTTTTTTGACAAGAAGGTCTGGTGGCGTGGCATTGCCGACATCATTATCTTGCAAGGCGATCGCGCTCTGACCATCGACTACAAGACGGGCAAGAAGAGTCAGTACGCTGACCTCAAACAATTGGAGGTGCTGTCGCTTGCGATCTTTAAGCACTTCCCGCAAGTTAAGAAAGTTAAAGCGGGCTTGATGTTCCTGTTCGCTGATGACTTTATCAAGGCTGAGTACCACGCTGATGACCAAGAAGCAACTTGGGGTCAGTGGGTTTCAGATGTTGGGCAGTTGCAGTCGTCGGTTGAAAACGACATCTGGAATGCAAAGCCTAACTTTACGTGCCGTGGCTGGTGCCCGGTTACATCATGTGTCCACAACCAAGGAAAATAAAATGGCTAAAAAGCAAAGCATCACAAGCAAAATTCTCGAACTGTTAAACAAAGACCTAAACAGGTCATCTAAAGAGATTGCCAAGATAGTGGGTACTTCAGTTGCGTATGTATACGTTGTGCGCAGTCAATTTTTTAAAAATTATTTGGAGAAAAATAAAGCCGCGATTGCACGGCACGTTTACCCCAACGACCCTGTCTATGAAGATAGCCGTCTCAATCTGAGCCCCAAAGTTATTGAAGACGTCATAAGAAAAATAGGCGCGAATCCCCCCATTCAACCGTTTGATAAACCAGAGATGAGAAAATTTTTAGGTGTGACCATTGCCAAAGACGACATTACAAATTTGACTGACGAACAAGTTTCACGCCTCGTTGCAAACCTTAACAAACCAAAACAGCGTATGCAGAGCAGCCAGATTGAAATGATTGAGCCGCAAGCTGATCCAGTCAACCACCCACCGCACTACAAAGCGGGCGGGATTGAGACAATTGACTTTATCGAAGCCAAGAAGTTGAACTACAACTTGGGTAACGTGGTGAAGTACATTACTCGCGCTGATTTAAAGGGCAACCGCAAGCAAGACCTTGAAAAAGCCCTGTGGTATCTCAATCGAGAGCTTGGCGCTAAATGACTGAGCACGAATCCAATCTGCGGGATTTAGCCGCGATGTTTGCCATGCTTAAGATGGCATGGCGTCGCGATGAGGAAGCGGAAGACGCCCGTGATTGTTATCTCATTGCCGATGAAATGATGAAGGCTCGACGCCCAGAACAGGACGGAGGGATTGCCTCCCTTAAACCACGTAGAAAGAAAGCAGTTTGAAATGAACGCAACACTGTACTTTATGAAAGAACTAGCAATCACCGCCGTAATCATCTTTGGCGTTATGTGCCTCTTGGCGCTGTGCTTTTGGATGTATCCGTCAATGACGGAGGTGAAGAAGATGGACTGCTCCCTTGTGGAGTTCAGCCCTGACGTGGCACTGGAAGTTAAACAAGCATGCCGAGAGGCAAGGAGTAAAAAATGAAAAACGAACCAGCATTTCCAAATTCTCATTTCAGTAATGTGTATGGCATGAGCTTGCGTGATTACTTTGCGGCCAAGGCGATGCAGGGTTATTGTGCGGACAAAGAGTTTGTAGACGCTTGCGTTTTCATGGACAAGGACGTCAAAGAAGAAGCGGCCCGAGTCTCTTACGCAATGGCAGACGCCATGCTGAAAGCGAGGGAGGCATGAAAACAATCATCCATGTAAACCAACACGTCATCAAAGCCAACGTAAAGGATGGCGCAAACGACCCTGTGCTGACGGTGAAGACGTACAAGACCACAACCTATGCCCATGCAGTGACGATCAACGGGCCAAGCCAAGTTATCTATTCAGAAAAGCCCCTGTCCTGCGGTGCGCGGGTATGGATTGAGACTCAAGCAGAAGTATTTATTGACAAGGAGTAAGACATGAACCCTAAACAATGGCCCGACAACTGGCCCTTTCCACCTTATCCACTGAGGTAAACATGAAACGACAAACACGACTTGAGGTTTATGTCACGGTGCTATGCGCCGTGTGTGCGTCATTGATCCTGTGGAGGTTTTATGAGTGGATGGCGTAAACGACAAGTGCTAGAGATGGCCCGTGAGGCTGGGTTTGAACAAGTGGGTCACGATTCTTTCCAAGAAATCACTGCTCGTATGGAAGCCTTTGCCAAGCTGGTGCGTGAAGATGAGCGTGACAAATGGATGGAGCGTACCGCCATTCTGATTCGCGGGGAGCGTGAGGCGTGTGCAATGACAGTTGAAAATATCGAAACATATGAGAATGTGGAAAAAGCCTGCTTTAAGTTTGCGGCAAGACAAATCCGAGCAAGGGGACAAGCATGACTAAAGAAGAAATTAAAAATTGGTCAAATGAAAACGGTCTTGGTTATCGTTCAGATTTACATAAGATGTATGAAGACCTTTACCGAAGCGCATATGCCGCTGGTGCTTCCGCCGAGCGTCAAGCAATTCTTGGGCTTGCTGATTCGTTAGGTTGGGTAAGCGTTGACCACATTCAATCAAGGGGACAAGCATGAACACCGAAGACGACGAATTTAAGCGCATTGAACGCGAGATGAAATGGCGGCAGATACCAGATGATCTGCCAAAAGCAATACCATTCATCACCGAAGAAGAACTGGAACAACTGTTAAAGGACGAAACATGAACCCATTTTTGTGGAAAGAAAACAAAACGCCCACCATTTTTGCACTTGACCCCCATTTCAAAAGCAAACGCAAGGCGGGCCTGCTCGATGACACCGAGGGCCTTGGCTACAAACAGTTTGGTACATACAGCCGCGCCGCAAAACCTGAACCCAACAAACACGTCACTTACCATGTCCAAATCCCGACACCCCGAAATTCGTAACTTGCTTTTGGCATCTCAAGATGGCTTAACAATAAACGAAATGGCAGATCATTTTAATTGCCGACCGTCCACCCTCTACAACACAATGGCCTCAATTTGGGGGGTTTACATTGACCGTTGGGCAGGGCCAAAACGAGGTCAATATTCAGCCGTTTACATGTGCGCTGAAGTTCCGCAAAATGCACCCCATCCAAAAGATTAACCGGAAAAACTATCATGCCATATGTTAATAAACCAAGACCCTATAAAAAAGAATATCAACAGCAGCTTGAGCGAGGAGATATTCCCGGCAAGCTTGAACGCCAACGTGCCCGACGTGCTCTTGATAAAGACGGACAAGACACCAATAACAACGGAAAGGCTGACAAACGCGAAGGAAAAGATGTTGCACACGTCAAGGCTTTATCTCGGGGCGGGTCAAACGCTGACGGCGTGAGAATTGAATCAGCCGCCGTAAACCGTTCGTTTAAGCGCGGCTCCGACCACGAGCTTGTATCTGAAACTTCTACAAAAGAGCGCAAGAAGAAATGAAAAATTATAAATGGCCGAGGCCGATGGGGTTTACTCCGTTTGACCACCAGCGTGAAACGGCCCAATTTTTATCTACCAACTCAAGGGGTTTTTGTTTTAACGAGCAGGGCACCGGCAAAACAGCTTCCGTAATCTGGGCGGCGGACTACCTCATGACGGCGGGCTTAATTAAACGCGTCCTCGTGGTGTGCCCGTTGTCTATTATGCAGTCCGCATGGCAAGCCGACCTGTTTAAATTTGCTGTGCACCGTACAGTGGACGTTGCTTATGGCAGTGCTGATAAGCGCAAGAAGATTGCAAATAGCTCAGCCGAGTTTGTTGTCATTAACTACGACGGCATCCCCGCAATCGCGGAGTCCGCTATTGCCAACAAGATGTTTGATTTGATCGTTATTGACGAGGCCAACGCCTATAAGAACGTACAGACAAAACGTTGGAAGTTGATGAAAAAACTTATTACGCCTGACACATGGCTGTGGATGCTGACGGGTACGCCCGCCGCGCAATCCCCAGTAGATGCGTACGGGCTAGGTAAGCTATGCGTACCCAACCGTGCCCCAAGATTTTTTGGTGACTACCGTGATTCCGTGATGCAGCAAGCGGGGCCGTTTCGTTGGATTCCCCGGCCAAACGCTGAACAGACAGTGGTTGATATGCTCCAGCCAGCGATCCGGTTTGAAAAAGCGGACTGCCTTGACTTGCCAGCAGTGACCCATGTGAACCGTATTGCGCCGCCCACACCGCAACAGCGTAAATACTACAAAGAATTGAAAGACCAGATGTTGACTGAAGCTGCTGGCGAAGAAATAAGTTCGGTTAATGCAGCGGCAAAGATGAACAAACTCTTGCAGATATCTTGCGGTGCTGTGTATACAGATAGCGGGGCTGTAATCGACTTTGATGTTAGCAACCGCCTTTCCGTAGTCAAGGAAGTTATTGAGGAGTCTAGTCATAAAGTGCTAGTGTTTGTGCCGTTCCGCCACACTATTACGTTGCTGCAAGACTACATAACCAAGGCGGGCGTAAAGTGCGATGTGATCCACGGCGATGTGCCTGTTAACAAACGCACTCAGATATTTAAAAAATTCCAAGAGCAGAACGATTTAAAAGTGCTGGTCATTCAGCCACAAGCTGCCGCCCACGGGGTTACCCTAACTGCGGCCAACACAATTATTTGGTACGCTCCCGTTACGTCGACCGAAACATACTTGCAAGCCAATGCGCGTATTGACAGGCCCGGCCAGCGCAATCCGATGACTATTGTTCACATCGAAGGTAGCCCCGTGGAACGCAGGTTGTATACCATGCTCCAGAACAACATAAACAACCACGAAAAAGTTGTTGATTTGTACAAAAAAGAGCTTGAAGAAGCTTGACAAAGTCTAGCTATAGACGTAGAATTTCCCCACAACACAAGGAACAAAATGGAAGAAAAATCCGTAGACAAACTGTCGGCTGAATATATTGACATCAGGTCGCGCAGAGAGCGGCTGAAGGGGCTGTACGAAGCCGAAGACGAAGAGCTTGCAGGGCAAATGGCCCTTGTTGAGAGCCAGCTTCTTGATGTGCTTAACAGCACCGATGCTGATAGCATCTCAACCCCTACTGCCACGGTTATACGCCGTGTATCCAAACGGTACTCGACCACAAACTGGGACGCAGTTTACAAGCTTGTAGCCAAGCACGATGCGTTTGGCGTGCTTGAGAAGCGCATCCACAACACCAACATGAAACAATTTTTAGAAGAACATCCTGACGAGTATCCTGCTGGTCTGAATGTAGATAGCCGCTATGCGGTAACTGTGCGTCGTAAGACATCAACTCCGGAGTAAACCATGAGCAACATAACAACCTTTAAAGACCTTCCCGCCCACTTGCAAAACGTCAAGCTGGACGACTTTACAAAAGCTTTTTCGTCTTCGGGCGGCAGCATCAAGCGCATCACCCTGCGCGGGCGTGTCTTCCGTCTTATTGATGGCGGCAAAGAGATCGCCAAAAACACTGACCCCTACATGGATGTCGTAATTGTTAACGGTAGCCGGGCCGTACAGAAATCCTACTACGGCGCGGAGTACAACGCCGATGAGACCAGCATCCCCGACTGCTGGTCAAGCGATGGCGAGCGCCCCGATGCGGACGTACCAGACCCACAAGGTGCACGTTGCAAAGAATGCAAGCAGTCTATCAAAGGTTCTGCTGGTGCGGGCCGCGCCGCCTGCCGTTACTCTATGCGGTTGGCTGTTACCCTACGCAACAATGTGGGTGGCGATATCTATCAATTGATTTTGCCGCAGAAGTCGTTGTTTGGCCAAGGCGATGTTGACCACATGCCTTTTTTGCAGTACGCCAAATACGTTGCGCAGTCTGGTTTCAACCTGAACATGCTTTCTACCCGCATGACATTTGATACTGACAGTGACTTCCCCAAGCTGACATTCAGCAACGCCGAGTTCTTGGACAAGGACACATACGACACTGCCATTGAGCAAGGCGAATCCCCAATTGCAGTCAACGCGGGCAAATTAAACTTCACCAAGAAAGACGGCCCATCCTTGCCTAAGATGATTGCTCCGCCCGGTTCCGCCGCCGCTAAGATTGCAGCACCCGTCAAACGTGAAGAGAAGCCCAAGGCTATTGCGTCTAAAGCGCCAAGCAAGTCCGGCCTGTCTACGCTCGTTGACGAGTGGGGAGATGATAAGTGATTGGATACTCACAGCGGGTAGTGCAGGTCAACCGGCAAGCTGACATTAACAATGTTGGCGTCAAGCTTGGTCGGTTTTGCATTAGTCGGGAAATCCCAGTGACCGATGTTATGGACTTTTTTGGTGTTACCAAACAAACCGTATACAACTGGTTTGCTGGGAAATACGAACCCGGCAATCTTTTTACCGCCGCGATTACGGAATACCTTAAACGCGCTAGGTGAGTTTTGGGGGTGACTAGCTCGACGGAGCGAAAGGGGATTCCGTCTGCCCTTCGTCACCCCCTCCTTTACGACGGATACAGGATTCAAAATGGCGGACATTGAATTGTTACGTTGTGTAGTCCCCGCCACTGATGGCTGGTATTGCACAATAGGATTGCTGGACGGTAGACCACCGATTCAGGCATTTCATAAAACACTAGAAGAAGTACAAGAAGAAGCAGATCGCCTTGTGGGTTTGGGGCGTAACGCATATTTCAGTTGCGGCAAATTTAAAACAGACGAGAGTCGTGATGCAATCAATTGCGACATGATGCAATCGTTTTTTCTGGATATTGATTGTGGGCCGACGAAGGCCACACCCGATAAATACGGGCGCATCAAAGGGTACATTGACCAAGACACCGGGTTTATGGCGTTGAGGGATTTGTGCAAAGGGCTTAAGCTGCCAAGGCCCACGATTGTGGATTCCGGTCGTGGCTGGCATGCGTACTGGCCGTTGACAGAACCAGTAGAGCGCGAGAAGTGGTTGCCTATTGCAACTACGTTTAAGGCCAGATGTCTTGAACTAAACATCATCATTGACCCTGATGTACCAGCCGATGCCGCCCGTGTTTTGCGTATCCCCGGCACGTTAAATTTCAAAGACGATCCAGCCAATGAAGTGGTTGTGTTGCACACAATGGAGCCGATGTTGTTTGACGACTTCGCGTCTTTGATGGGTCCGATCGTTCATGTCAAGCCAGCGTATGCACCCAAGCAATTGGATGACTTTACTCGCTCGTTGTTGGGTAACCGTCAGTCGCGGTTCCGTACGATCTTTGATAAGACCATGCACGGGTCGGGCTGTGAGCAGTTGAAGTATTTGATGGAGAATCAAGCAGATATTGAGGAACCGCTGTGGCGGGCGGGGCTGTCTATTGCCAAGCATTGTGTGGACGGTGAGAAAGCCATTCACATTATCTCCAAGCAACACCCGCAGTACTCTGCTGATGCCACGGAGCGCAAGGCGTTCTCTATCAAAGGCCCGTACACCTGCGATACGTTCAATGACTTTCGTTCCGGTGTGTGCCCGAGTTGCCCGTACTGGAAACAGATTAAATCCCCGATTGTTCTTGGCCATGAGATTGCTAAGGCCGAAGAAAACACTGTTGTTGAGATGTCCGGTAAAGACGGCGCGGCTTCTGAATTTGTCATGCCCGTTATCCCGTCACGGTATTTCCGTGGCAAGAACGGCGGTATCTACGCCTACGTCAAGAAAGGTGAGGAAGACTCTGAGTCAGAGGACGGTGATGACAGCAAAGTTGTTTGCGTATACGAGTACGATTTGTTTGTCATTAAACGGATGTTTGACCTTGGCCACGGCGAGACCGTACTCTTGCGTCTGACACTGCCCCGTGATGGCGTAAAAGAATTTACTGTTTCTACGGAAGACCTGCTGAGCAAAGAAGAGTTCCGCAAGCAGGTTTCGTTTCAAGGTATCTTGGCCAAACAGAATCAGATGGCAAACATTCTAAACTATGTTATTGATTGCGCCAAAGAATTGCAAGTTGCACAAGAGGTAGAAATGATGAGACTCCAATTTGGATGGGCAGATGATGATTCAAAATTTATTCTTGGTTCGCGGGAGATCGGCCCGAGTTATGTTAAGTACAGCCCGCCCTCACGGGCTACGAGAGAAATAGCGGCGGCGCTGCGCCCCGTGGGTGATCTGGAGGAATGGAAAAAGGTCATCAACGTCTACAACATGCCGGGCTTTGAGCCGCATGCCTTTGCAGTGTTTACGGCCTTTGGTGCACCGCTCATCAAGTTCATGGGTATTAAGGGCGGCGTTATCAACCTTGTAAACAACCGCTCGGGTACTGGCAAGTCAACAATCTTGCAAGTGATGAACAGCGTATGGGGTCACCCCGATGAGTTGATGCTCCAGTGGCGGGATACATTGAACGTGAAGCTGCACCGCATGGCTGTGATGTGCAACCTCCCGTTGGGCATTGATGAAGTGACAAAAATGAGCGGCGATGACTTTTCTGATCTTGCCTACAGCGCCACGCAAGGTGCGCCGCGCCGCCGTATGAAGTCATCTACCAACGAGGAGCGCGAGTCGCAGGGCTACTGGGCTACGATGATGGTGTGTACATCTAACTCCAGCATGACTGACAAGTTGGAAGCATTGAAGGCCACTTCTGAGGGTGAGCTTATGCGGTTGATGCAGTACAAGATTGAGCCGACTAATAATCTGGACAAGCGGGAAGCCAAGCAGATATTTGGCAAGCTGCAATCTAACTACGGCTTAGCGGGCGGTATTTACGCCCAGTACCTCACGCAGAATCTGGAGGAGATTGTTGACCAAGCGTTGAAGACCCAAGCCATCTTCGACAGCCGCGCAAAGATTGATACGCGGGAGCGGTTCTGGTCGGGCATGGCGGCGGCAAATCTGACCGCTGGGTTAGTGGCTCAGAAGCTGGGCCTGCACAACATTGACGTATCACGGGTGTTTGACTGGGCGGTCAAAGAAGTGCAGATCATGCAGGGCAACACCCAGTTGCATATGGAGGACTACAGCGCCGTGATTGGTGAGTTTTTACTGAAGTACAACCCGAACATTCTGGTCATTAACAAGCACAGTTCATCAAAGTCAGGTATTGCCGCTACACCTATTGTCAGCCCACGTGCTTCAATCATGGTGCGCTACGAGCCAGATACACGGCGTATATACATTATCCGCACTGCCTTGCGTTTGTTTTGCGTGGACAAACAGATCACATTTAATGATCTGCTTGATAGCCTAAGCCGCGATGGTTCCTATCTCTCAACCGTGCGTGTTCGCCTTGATGTTGGCACTGACACTCATGCGCCGCCTGTGGAGGCTCTGGAGTTTGATTCCGATATGCTTGGGGTAAGCCCGCCCAATGCAAATTGACGGGATCAGTTACGAATTGGATTGGCAAGAGTTCACCATTGGTAGCTCCTTTTTTATTGCATGCGTTGGCGTCACAACAGCAAAAGAAAGAATAGAGCGCAAGATGGCAAGGTTGGGTTTTGCCGTCATTGTAAAAGTAGTTGTGGAAGACGGCATTAGGGGCTTGCGTGTCTGGCGCAAAAAGAAGTAAACTGGAGGCGCAACGCAGTTGCACTCCTTGTTGTTGGGACTTTAACCCCGCTAGGGTAACTTAGCGGGGTTTTTTTACGAGTTGTCGTCCAACACACCGCGCAAACGTTTGTCGATGTACAGGCCGTGTTCTGTTTGCGCTGATTTAGTCATACGCTCTTTAATTGACGTGGTCAAACTCTTTGCAGGTATCCACACGCTAGGGTGTTTGGTATTAAACTTTTCAATGCGCTCGTAGGCTTTCTCCAAAGTATCTGAGTCGTTTGCCATAAAAGCAATCCCATACAAGTTCAGCAGGTTCTGGCGTTCCTTTAAGACTGCTTGCTCTTGCCCTTTAACCGTAATGTTTCTGAATTGAATTTCAGCTACATCAGCGGGCCGCAAACCAATAGATTGCATCAGCAAAGCAAACGAACCCACATCTTCAACCAGCGAATCACCACGCAAAGTGTTTACGCCTTCGTTGGCATAGCGGGCGGCGACCAGTGGGTTTTTGATAAACGCGGGTGAGATTTTTTCAATGGCCCGGTCAGCGTGCCCGGTGTTCCAAAGGTTGTAGGCATCGGTTGCGTTGATAGCCAAACCGACTGTCGGGCCTAGCAAACTAACAAGCTGTTCTTGCAAGGCACTGGATGCGTCTAAGTTTTTACGGGAATCTTGAAACCACATGTCGTCGAGCTTGGTACGACTGGCTAAATCCACGCCCGCCATATTGCCCACGCCGCGTGTGAGTAGCGTACCAGCGTTCTTGCCAAACGTATTCGCAGCCCACTCCATAAATTCCAATTCAAAGTCAAACGGCTTTTCGTCGTCATCGTCTTTCAGACCGTTAACCACCGCGTTCATAATCATTGCAACGGTAGAAAAACCCCATAACCCAGTTACACCGGAGAATATTCCCGCCATACCCATCGTCCCGACAAACCGCGCCCGTGCTTCACGGCGGTCTTCAACAGTCATACCTTTTGACATGTTAATAAAGTTGTGAGCCAAGAAAAATGTCATCTGCTGCGGGAATTGTTTAAATTGCAACACCACCCGAGCAACTGGGTTCTGCATATAACGCGGTTTGTTTGCAGACGAGTAGTCGAACATTGAGCGTTGTGTGGAGTCCTTTGCAATCTCAATTGCTTCGTTGAACGCAACAGTCTGGTCTTTGTAGTCTTTGCGCTGTGCCATAGCCGCACGGAACGCAGACATTGCCATCACCTCACGGTTAAATCGCTCAGCGTTATGGAACAACGAAGACATCAACTCCATTGCGCGATTACGCACACCACCGTAGCTATCTGTGGGTGCAGCGGCCAAACCAGATTGGTCGTACGCAGCAGTAATATCAATTACACCGTCAGCTACAAACCGATCGTAAGCGGCTTTGTCTACATCGTTCAACTCACCGGAACGGCTAAGCGATGGGAAGTCTACGCGGTTATCACGAATACGTTTGCCCCGTTCAACATCAAAGCCCGTAGCCATTACCTGCCCCGCCGCTTGCCTCATTTGTCCTAGCGCGTCAAGTGTTGCTTGGGTGTAAGACAGTTTAGGGTTTGCGCGAACGTTTTGTCCAACCAACGTAGGCAAGCCAATAATCATGCCGCCCAGCACGTTAACGATTGCCGAAGCGGGCGCGGTCAAATACCAAACAAACCCGATGTTGGACAGGAGCGAAGGTATTGTGCCCACATCTGTTGGGTTGAGCATCAACTTTAAACGCCGTTCCATTTCGGTAACATAGTCGCTCAGCTCTGTGTTCTCACGAGTTAACTTGGGAGTTGGTTGTTTACCGGCTTCAGTCCGATCTTTAAGTTGCATACGCGCAGCTTGGATAGCTGCAAACAAATCTGGCGCGTGTTCAAACCGGGCCATTTGATAAGCCATGTGGAATGACGACGATGCAAAGTTACGGAGCGCATCTTCCGAATAGCCCGCCACATTGTTGCGGTGCATAAATTGGCTGCGAAAACTATGCTCTGGTTGGTTAGACAGGAAGTTCTGGTAGATGCTATCTTTGAGTAATTGTTTCTGTTCAGCAACATTACCGTTGGTTACGGTAGAGTCGTCGATCGCTTTGAAGGTGGCTTTCAAAAACTCGGATTGCTTGGCGTGCAAGTCCATCTGTTGTTTGTACTCGGAGCCGTACTGAACTTCCATATCGGGGTCAAGCTTTAAACGCTCGGCCATGTGCATATCCCGCTGACCTTCGGACTCAAACATGTAGTATTCACGCGCCGAACCTTTGCCGACTTGATACCAGAAACGCCCGTGGCGCATCAATGGGAAGTACGGCCCCTTGCGTTTGTTCTTTTCAAACTCATCGCGGATATGCGTGGCAGTCCCTTCAGACACGCCAAGCTCATCTTGCATAAATTTAATGCGGTCTTCCATGACCGCTTTGTACTCTTCATATCGTTTGTCGTAAAAGTCACGGGCTTTTGCATAAATTGCTTTGGCAGAACTATCAAGCCCGCGCCATTCTTTCATCAATTCAGGATGAGCTTGTTGTTGGCTTAAAGTGGCGCTATCAGGATGCACTTCTGCAATTGTGGCGGCGTGCATAACACGGGCCAGACGACGGGACATATCCGGGTTGGAAGACTGCATGCGTTCCCACAACTTAAGAACATCGCTGGACTCTTTCAGAATACTGTTTTTGCGGGAGAGAAATGCTTCTGTTGTGGCGATGAACCGGCCAACTTGTGGAATACGTTTGCGCACCAAATCATCAATCTGGCGTAGCGTGAGCGCACCCAACAACGCTGGGCGTATGTTGGCTTTGGCACTGCTGTACGCAATTGGGAATGTTCCCTTTACGTCGTTCCAATTCTTTGATTGAAATAGTTTTTGAATGGCTGTTTTTGAGTTGGCCAAGCCGGGCGGTAAAGGTCTAGTAAGAGCGGGCGCGGCGGCTGACATAGCCTTTGGCCCGGTAGTCTCGGTTGCAACATCAAATGAAATAGGGCCGCTCATCATGATGTCGGTGGCGTTCATCACCTCAACCATTGCGTTACTCTCTGTTTCGGACGTAGCGCCAAACAACTTTTTGACAGCGGTTGTGAACTCGTTCCAAATAGATATTGGCGCAGCCTTGTAGCGGATAGCGCGAAGTAACGCCTGCAACTCAGGGTTAGTCATTGCCTCAGAGACAAACTCGTGCAGGTCTTGGATGTTGCTAATGTTTATCCCGTCACGCGACAGGATACCTTTTGAGTAGTTGTATATCTCGTTCAAGCGGTTATAAGCGTCGAGCCGCGCACCTTGCAAAGACTTGGGGTTGTCAATCAAGCGTGATGTGGCAGCGTGCAAGACTTCGTGCAAGAACAAGTGATTGGTCAGGTAACCCTGACGCATCGTAATCTTGTTAGTGCTTGGGTCGTACTTACCCAGCCAGCCGTATTCTTTGTTCAACAGCGCAACAGTCTCGTTAAGAATTTGCCGCTGCGAAAGATTTTCAATATTGTCTTCCAACTTAGCAATGGCTTCTTTTAAATCAAACAGATTGTTAGACTTCAGCCCTTTGAGGATTGCACCCTGTTTGTCTTTAGGGAACCCTGTTGCCACCATATCGGCCAGCGCACTTAGTTGTGCGTCAAGGGTATCCTTTACAGCGGGGTTGTTTGACAACGACACCATCTCGTTTTGGCCGATGATGTCGGTCTTGGCGTCAACGTCCGACTCTAACAAACGTTTTGCAAGCGCGGAGTAGTATGCGTTCTTGGGCGCAGCAGCCAGAATTTTAAGCGCACCCTTGGTGTCGCCCTTGTCAAGCAAGCGCATGATGTCTGGATGTTGCAACTCCGTGAGCTTCTGCACGGTCGATAAGTTCTTACCAACTCGTTGCTCTTCTGTAAGCTGTTTAACAGGCGGCGCTTTTGGAATTTTTACACCTGTGGTCTTTTCAACCTTCTGGCGTTGCTCTTCAGCGTACTTGTCTAAAGACGCTTGGTACTTGGTAATGGCCGCATCAAACTTTTCTTCTTCTCGCAAATTGTTGCGATAGTCCTCAGTCATGTTGTTGAGCACATCAACAGTATCTTGGTTTAAATTCTGCTCAATCCATTCTTTAAACTGGACAGCATACTTGCCGCCTTCGTTTACGTAGATTGCATTGGCCCGGCCAACACCGGCTTCGTGCATTGCAATGTCGTATGCCAGCGCAGACAGCACATCCCCAAAGTTCTTGCGGTTGGGGTTTGTGATGTAGCTACGTGCAGCGGCCATGCCTTCGGTGACGCTACCCCGTGCATCAATCGCGCTCTTTAAAAAGTTCCAAGCCGAACGCAACTTGTTGTCAGCAATCACGTACCGTTTGGATTCGTTACTTGTCATTGGCCTGCGGGCTTTGCCTTCGGGCGATGGCGCACGCTCAACTGTTTTGCGTGTAACGGTTGTGGCTTCGCTTACATACGGCAGCTTGCCAAACGGAATCTTTACACCGCCAGCTTCTGGGGCATTGTTTGTTTGAAACTCTTTTAACTCGTCGTTAAACTGCTCCATTCCACGACGAGTTGTGAGGTCTGGGAGTCCCGCATTCTCAAGAATACGGCTCTGTGAGCGATTGCCGGGGTTGCGCAAATCTCCAATCAACTGCGACAGCGCAGCTTGCCCGCCCACACGGCGGGCTAAGTACTTAAGCGCCTTCTGCATACCGGGCGTTGTTGTTTCGCCGGGCTTAGCAATGTCGTACTCAACCAACAAATCACGACCCGTTTGTTTCAGGGCGTTGTGCTTTGTCTTTTCGCTAGGTGTGTTTGCAGCAGGTTTGATTGCGTCAAAAAACGCGCCGATCGTGCCCGCTTCTTCAGTATTAGCAATGTGCTCAATATCTTCTTTGGGGGCTTCTTGCTTTTCGTTAACCCTGTCCCGCAAAGCCTGACGTTCGGCCTCAAGCGCGGCTTGCTCGTCGGTCATTGCGGATTCGTCTACTGGCTCGTACATAACTTCATCAAAGTATGTATCAAGCTCATTTGGCTCGGTGCGTTTGACAGGTTGTTTAGGCGCTTGCTTTTCTGCAACGGGCGTAGTCAGCAAACTTGGCTGCACTGGCGGCGTTATCTTTGGCGCTTCAACTTTTTCTTTTTTCTGACGCGCTTCAATTTCTGCAGACAACTCCCTCGCCCGTTCGTTGGCCAATTCCTTTTCGGTCTTGGCAAACACATCCTCCATGCTCTCGGCGGGCGGGCCTTCTTCCAGCGGCTTGTTAAACAAGCTACCCTGCATTGCTTTGGGCTGGCCCCTAAGACGTTCTACTTCTGCAATCGACGCATCAATTGCGGCCATCTGGCTCTGGACAAATTTAGCAGATACGGCTTCAGGGTTCTTAGCTGCTTCGGGCCGTGACATCTTAAACATCTCGGCGCGGTTGATGGCCCAAGCTGCGTCGTGTTCGCCTTTTGCAGCGGCGTCTAATACTTTCTGGCGGCGGTCTTCAAGCAACTGTACTGCCGCATCGTGATCCCCGCCCGCCCGTGCAAGGGCAAGAGTTGCGCCGTTGACAGCGGTCTTATTGCCAAACAAGTTGCCTTGCATGGCGTTGGGCTGGCCGATAGTAGTTCCTACACCACGAAGTATTTCCGTAGCGTCAAACGTAGGATTTTTTAACGTCTCGTAATGTGCTGATATTTTTTTATAGTCGTCCTTGGCTCGAACGTTTTCAACAAGCCCCGGATCGCCCGTGTACTTAACAATTTCTTTGGCGTTAGCATCCACAAGAGAATTGAGGTCTGCGGATAACCGCTTCATCATTTGTATTTGCCCCGGTGTTGGACGGGGCTCGTTCTGCAACTTTGCTAGTTCGCTACGAATGTTCTCGTAGTTTTCTTTAAAGTCAGTCAGTGCACCGGGTTGGCTTGTCGTTCTATTGACAATGCCTGCAACATTCTGTCCAGTAGAAACCACTCCATCTGCCCCAGCCCCTCCAGCTCCTGCGGCGGTGAGTCCTGTATCGGGCTTGCCAGCCACGCTAGTCCCAACTCCACCTGTTGGAGTGATAGGTTGTTCAACATTGGGTTCTCCTTCAAGGTCTTTTTTGATCCAGTCCGGTAAGGTTTCGGTTTCTGGCACGGGCGGAGCTTCTGGGGCTGCTTTACGTTTGCCAGCAAGTGCGCCGGTTATGCCGCCCATACCACCCGCACCGACCGTGGCCAAACCAGCGGTCTCGCCAACGCCTTCCAGCAAGCTGCGGTCCATGCCAGCTTGGCGGGCTGCAACGTTCTGTGCAATTTTACCGCCTACTTCCTCGATGTTCTCACCGGGGATTTCTTTGATAGCGCCAGTCAAGCCACCAACGATGCGACCAGCGCCCGTACGTTCGCCAGCCAATGCGCGTTCCATCGCGCCCGCGCCGGGGAGGTATTTGTTGGCAAACAAAGACAGAGCATAGCCCGTTGCGCCAGCGGCACGGGCAAGGTTAATAGTCTCAGCAGCGGCTTCTTCCGAAGACATTTTCTTTTCTTCGGTAAGGTATTTGTAGACCTCATCGTATGTACCAGCGCCAATGTCTGCACCTTGCTGCACCGCACCAGTTTGAATAGCGGCGTTTGCGCCTGACTTGATAGCGGCTTTTTGCGCAACCTTTTCAGCGGCTTCTTTGGAGATGTTACGGGCAGCGGCTTTGGCCAGTACGTTGCCAGACGTAATCGCGGCAGTGCCCCCACCTGTGATAAGGGCGGGGATTAGTTGGGGTGCTTGCTCTGCAAGGAACGAGAAGAACAGCGCGGGGTCAGAAACAGTTTGGCCAACGGCGGTCTTGAACGCCTGCCACTGTCCTGTTTTTTCTGCTTCCTTGATAGCTTGAGAGCGGCGCTCTTCGCGTTCTTGCAACCCGACAGACTTCATTTCGTTGCCATATTTTTCAATGGCCTCACCCATACCTAGCGTACCGGTCTTTGAGAAGTCGCCCGTGGCCAATCCATAAAGTTGACCGGGAAGCTGCACAAGAGAGCCAACACCGGAAACCACGCCCGCGCCAATATCTTTGGCGGCTTCACCAAAAGTACGTTCGGTTGGGGCGGGTGCAGGCGCGGCTTTCTGGCTACCCATGTGGGTTGAGTAAGCCCACTGCCACGCTGTATTCTCATCTGGCGCATCGACTTCGTATTTTGCGCCCTGAACGTCTACAGCAAACTTAGCCATTATCCAATCCTTTTAACCGCGTTGGGTGGTGGTGGCGGTATATTAGCAGATGCAGCCGGTTGATTTATACCCGATTTTCTTTCAATCTCGTCCACAATGTCTTGCGCCCGCTTCTTTTTGGCCGCGTCTGTTTCCACCATTGCAATACGGTATTGTTGCATGTACAACGGGTTATTGGCCATCAGTTGCTCGCGTTTTAATTGCAAAGCTTCTTGCGCGGTGCCTTGTTTAATATCACGCCCAGACAACATGTTGCTAACTGCGGTCATAGCTTCCAAAGGCGACTTGCCTTTGTTTTCCGGTCTGGCCAACCAATCCTTTACAAACGCTTCTTTTTGCAAGTCAGAGTAATTTGGCCCACGGCTGGCGTTAGCCGCAGCAAGATGCGCCGCATTGGTGGCCGCGTTTGTCTTCTCACGGCTTACCATTTCCATAACTCGGATGCGTTCTTCTTGCGCCAATTTAGTTGCCTCTTCTTTTGATTTATTCAATGCAATAGCGGCATCGTAAACTTCTTTGGCTGCGCGGTCAGCAACGGCAGAACTTGCTGTGTACAACTGAGTCTTGTACCCACGCTCGGCTTCATTGACTTTTTGCTGATGACCAAGGATTTGCTCCAGATACGCAGTGTCAGCAGCTTCACGTTGAGCTGCTTTATTGGCCGCGACTTCTGAGCCCGCAACGCCCGACTGCCACCATTTTTGGCCCGGTCTGGCACTGGCAATGCCGCCCAACAAATCCATCAACGGGTCAGCGTTAGCTTGCGCTTTTTCGCGCTTAGCCTTCAATGCGGCAATAGTCTCCAACACTGCGGAGTTATCTGGTTTGCCAATCATCTCGTTGATACGAGCAATCTCAGCTCGACGTTTTTCCTCTGGGTCTTGGTGCATTCTTTCTCGAATGATCTGATCTTCTTCGTTAATTTGCGGGAAATCAGCGCGACGGGTTGCGTCCATACGATCGTATGGAGTACCTTGTACTTGGGGTGCAGCAGGCGCAGCGGGGCGTGGCGCAGCAAGTTTTTGTTTTTGTGCGGCCAACAAAGCCAAGGCTTGTGGTGACGGGCCCGCAGGGGGAGGAGCTTGTGTTGGGGCGGCTTGAGCCATACCCAACCTCTGCATAGTCTCAGCAGTGACGTTCGGATCACGCCGATTTACTTCGGCCATAGCTTTAGCGCGGGCTTCGTCAAGGGTTTCTTTGCGCACCAAGTTAGCTAATGTATCTTTTGAATCCGCTTCTGGAATAAGTTGTTTTAGTTTTTCTAAGCCTTGAGACCCGATTGTGCTTAAAAACTCACCAATACTCATGCCTTCATAACCCGTGGCGTTTGGCAGCAAATTTTTTCCTTTACTGCGGCCAATTACGCTCCCAGTTGTTGGCTCGGGGACGCTGCTCTCATCTTCTCCGCTAAACGCAATAATCCCGCCGCCACCGTAGTGGTTGCCAAGGTTGGACATCAGTTGAGCAATATTGCCGCCGTGCGCTGCACGAACAGGCATACCTTGGGGCATACCTTGGGGCATACCTTGGGGCATACCTTGGGGCATACCTTGGGGCTGAGCTTGTTGTTGCGGGGTTACCATCTGGCGTAACTTTTCAACAATAGTGGGTTGTGGACCACCGGCTTGCATGGCTTGTTGGTTCTGAGAAGCCGCGTGCATCTCTTGAATTTTCTGCAATGCAAGGGCTTCCTCCAAGTCTTTTGGAAGTGTGCCCGGTGGCTGACCTTGCTGGTTACGTTGAACCTTCTGCGCCAAGGGCGCAGGGTTGCCCATAAACATGTCGGCCAGTTTTTGAATGCCCATAGAATCGTTCATGATTTGTCCTTAGGTACCAATACCAAGAGCTTTAAGTAAATCAACAAGTGTTTTTGCACCGCCCGCCGCTCCTTGCAAAGCGTTAGGCTGAGACATGGTGTAGTTCTGAGACGTAATTGGTAGGCCGTTGAACATTGATTGCAGATACTGCAACTTAGAGTATGGGTCTTTACGAGCCTCCTCAAACTGCGCCTTGTCTGCCGCAATGCCTTCGGACTCAATGCCGCGCTGCGTCAAGCCCAAATCTGCTTGAGTTTTTAGGTTGTTAATACCCATCTGGTTGGCTGTACTTAACCCACTAATCCCGGTATTCAATCCTGCAAGTTTGCTTGTGTTAACAAATTGGTTTTCCTGCATCTGACGATTCTGGTCAGCGTTGAACTGAGCCATTGCTTTGTCATACGCGGTGTTGTATCCAGCGCCCGTAATGTTGGCCTGATTTGTACCCAAGTTGCGCTGGTTTTCAGAAGTCAAGATGGCTTGACGACCGCCACCAAACGCACCAGCTTTGGTCATGGCCGCGTTGTTTTGCTGTTGGGTTATTTCAGACTGACGACGAGCCTCATCCAACTGCGGATTAAGCGACGCCTGCAAGTACGGGTTCATGTACTGCTGGGCAAACCCCTCGTTAAACGACGAAGTCGTTGGGGTGTAGTTCATGTTGCCAGCTTGCTGTGCAAAGTCCGTTGTCATGCCACCGTTAGGAGCCAAGTTGCCTGCATTCTGAAACGCAAGGTTCTGCAAGCCAGAAGCGCCAGCAGTCAATGGGCCTGTGTACGCTTGATATGGCGTGTTAGCCAAAGCTTTTGCTTGACCCAACATTTTAGTAATTTCGGGGCCAGCATAGTTGGACAGGTTTTGCTCTGTACCAGTCACGCCAGCTTGAACCAAAGAACTTGTTGGGTCAGTCGTTCCTGCGTAGCTCTTAATGCCGCCGCCTTGTGCATAGCCAACCATGCCGCCGGGCATAAAGTTGTTGGGGTTAATCTGCTTACCCTGCTCTTTGTTGCCTGTACGCGCTCGACGGATTTGTTCCATCATTTGAGCAAGTTTTTGTGAGCCTGCATCCATATCACCATTTCCTAAACGCTCTACCATTTGAGGGGAGAGATAAGCCTCATCGTTGGCAACAAGTGCCTTCTCGCGGCCATCAATTGCAGCGGGAATAGAATCACTCATGCCGTCGCCTGCGCCTTTGATTGGTGTGGCGCCCATTTTTTGAGCCAGAAGCTCCAAACCTGCACTGCTGCTACCGTTACCAAAATGAGATACAACATCAGCAGGGATAACAAACCCGCCGTGGTCAAGATTGGTCAAGCCGCCCTCAGCATGTCTTTTAATTAATCCGCCTTGTTTTGCGCCGCCTGAATAAAAATAATCATTTGGGTTGTATTCGTCAATTGGCGCATTAGGCGTGCCGGGATTTTTATAACCACTGTTTGGATCGTCATAGCCCGTGCGCTCATCCTGTTGCGGGTAAGAAACAAAAGTTTGGGCTTGATTTGGATCATCAAAGTTTGATAAACCGGGATCGCCGGGGTTTTGGTACAAATCTTTTGGGTCAAGCGTTGGGGACTTTCCATTGCGCATGTCATCAAATATTTTCATTTGATCTTCGTCTTCTCGTGTTAACGAACGAGAACCGGGGTTTTGATAAATGCTGTTTGGATCAAGCTCTTGAATGCCCGTCTTTGGAATTCCAGCCGTTGAAACGCCAGTCATTGGTGTGCTAATCTGCCCGGCCAAGGCGGCCAAGCCAGCAGCGGTAGGTGCTGCTGGAGTGAAATTGCTTTTGGTTGGCGCAATGTCACCCATGCCGCCGCCCATGTCGCTGACATTCATGCCAAGCGAAGATATTTTTGCTCTGGCTTTTGCCATATCTTCAAGCGTGGATGTTGATCCCTTAGTTGGATCATCTGGACGATTTATATCTGTTTGGCTCAACACTGGATTGCCAGACATTTGGTCTCGCAAATCTTTGACTGACCATTGACCATTTGACGCCGCAGACAATTGCTCAGGCGTAAAGGTCGTGGTCTTCAAAAAGTTGGTAAGTGCAGCTTGACGCTCGGCAGGCGTGCCTGTTGTTTGATTCAACTTGGCTAACGCATCTTGGGCGGTGTGCGTTCCGGTGTCAGTAGATGCCACATTCCAAGGATGACTTGGATCTACGTTGTAGCCTTGGTCATACATGTATTGCTGCAGCAGTTTTTCCCGTTGTGCGGCTTCGGGTTTGGTGACGTAACGTGATGTGCCATCAGCAAGAGTGACCACTGTATTGGTATCGTTTGGCCCCGGTGGAATTACATTGTGGTTTGCGTCAAAAAGATCACCACCGCCAATGGTAAATTGTACGCCCGGTATAACTTTTGACATACCAACATCACGGCCAGACTGCGTAATAGCCATCTCCATTGCATTTTTCTTCATACGATTTAACGCATCGGCATCGGACTCATTATAAAAATGCGGAATTAACGAAGGGTCTTGTGCGTATTTGTAGAATGGAGAACTAGGAGGGATATGAAACGCATCTAATTTAGCCTGTTCTGCTTTTTTACGCGCAGTCTCATCGGCTACAGCTTTATCGTAAGCTTCTTTGCTGCCAAATGAGCCGTACTCGCCTCCCGCACCACCACCACCAACAACAAACTCGGGTTTTTTGTCCGAACTTGTTGAAGGAGTGTTAGAGCCGCCAGCAGGAGCATTAGATGCCTGTTTTAGCACGGGGTTGCCAGCCATTAATTTTGTAAGATCAGCAACGCCCCACTGGCCATTAGATGCCGCCGCCAATTGTGCCGGGGTGTATTTTGTTGTCTTTAAGTAATTGTCCAGCACGGCTTGACGTTGAGCTTGCGTACCGGGCGTACGGCTTAATGCCTCAAGCTCATCTTGAATTGATTTGATTGATGTGTCGGAGGCCGCTTTTGATTCCCAAGGGCGAGTTGGATCGTTGCCGTATGTAGCTGTATTAGAGGCGGAATTTTGAATACCTCCACCCGTATTGGTTGTGGAGCCAGTACTTGCAGCCAACGCTTTTCTTAAAGCGTCAATTACAGCAGACGTATTTGTACCGCTCGTATTACCGCCTACTAAATTATTTATACCGGCACTTGCGGTGGGTTTTGGAATATCGCCATATTTGTGGTTCCACTCGTTGTACGTTCCTTCTTGCGTAGCCTTGCGGTATAGATCGGCAATTGGCGTAGACGTGTCGGAAACAATGTTTCCTTTGGAGTCTTTGTACTGCACGCCTGTGCCGTAGTTGATACCGCCCGAGCCGGGACGACGACCGGGAGGAGGCTCAGTCAGCATAGGCTGAGTAGCCACCAAATCTGGAATGCCGCCTTGATAGCCCGTAGGCTTAGTTGTTGCAGTACCAGCACTCATAGCGCCAGCAATACCGCCTATACCAGCCGCTCCTATTTTTAACAGGTCAGCAACACTAAAATTTGTACCAAGGGCGTCGTTAATTTTTTTAACAAACGATGGGTCTTTTAGTTTGGCTTGAAAAATAGAGTTACTTGTTTGGTTGGCAGTATTTGTCAAATTATTAACAGCAGTTTGGCTAATAGGTTGGATATTGCCGCCGCTGTCTTCATACGTCCAATTGCCATCTTTGTCTTTAGTATATGTAACACCATTAATTACGGTGCTATACCCATAATCAATATTGGTATCTATGGGTGGATTATTGCCGTAATCCACGCCGCTATCATCTTCAGCACCATAACCGTAATCAGCCATATCAGCTCCTCAGTAATTGCAAAAGAGCGTGGATGTCACCGCCGCCCGAATAAATTTGACCGCCTGTTGCAGCTTCAACAACATCGGTTTGGTCTTGCGCCGAGGAAGCAGGCGTATGGGCGTAAATGTTACCACCAAACAGCTCTTCCAGTGATTTTATGTGCGCCACATCATTCTTCATCTTCAGAACATCCAACGGGTCTAAGCCAATCCTTGTTGCAGTTGGCGAAGATGATGTGCCGGACGTGCTGGCCGCAGGGTTTGCTGTTCCGCCAGCAGGGGTTTGTGTGGCAGCGGTTCTTGTCCCGCCAGCAGGTGTTTGTGTTGCGGCAGTTCTAGTTCCGCCGGGAGTGTTGCCAGTCCCTCCTGTTGCCGCAACGTAACCTGAAGCGGCGGTGTTCAGTTGACCGTTATTAACCATCTGGTCAACTTGTTCTTTAGTTAACGAGTAAGGATCACCATTCTCATTAATTGCAATGGCTGAGCCATCGTCTTGAATCATAATTCTGTCTGAGCCAGAAGTCTGCCATTGACTTGTAAACCCTCCTGCGGGATTATTTCCAGAATCAACGTACCCTTCTCCGCCGGGTGCAAAGTAACCCTCAATAAAATCTTTTGCTTGCGGTCCAGACATGCCCGCATCAGTTAGGCTTTGAATAATGTCTTTGTTTGCGGGGCCTGCAACACTTGTAATTGCGCTAAGGACAGATTGCAAGTTACCTTTACTTGACAAAATAGACTGCGCCAGCTTTGCATTTTTAGCCAGATCACCCAGCGTGTAGCCCGTATCGCCAATTTGTGTACTTCCAGCCCCGGACAAACTTGCTGCGCCGGTGATGGCGTTCATCCAATCGCCTTTTTCCGCTGCTTTTAAAGCGTTTACGGCAGTCATGGCTTGCCCAACGGTAAACCCAGTATCCCCAATACCCAAGTTGCCCGCGCCGCCAATCCCTCCGGTTAGTGCGCCTCTAAGAATATCCCCGCCAGATATTGCGGCCCTACCTGCGCCAAGCGTAGCACCACCTGCAATTTGACCTGCTGTGCCAGACAATCCATACAAGCTCTGACCCAAACCAGATGCACCACCAAATGCACTACCAACGCCAGCAGTCAGGGCAGACAATGCAACCATCTTTGCAAAATCGCCAAACCCATCATGTTGGTCATTATTTGTGTAACTGACATTTCCTTGCGCGTCTAAAACTGGTAGCCAATGATGCCCATTTTGATAAAACTCTTTACCGTAACCAACTTGAAAATTTCCATCTTCTCCATACTGTGCATTAAACGTTTGATTGCCTACTTTTAATGGCGCCGTATATGTTGAGGTATATACGGGGTCAGTATTTTCATTGGCTTCAACGGAAACATTTTTTCTAATTACATTGCCTGCGGCATCCTTGTATTCAGTGTGGTAAGTATGCGCACCAAGTTCATTGTCATAACCTTCATCCACAGTAAATGGCGTAAGTTTTGTGGTGTCCAAAGAAGAAAATTTAGACGCAGGTGTATTTTGCTTAACTGGCGTAACTACGGTTTTAGCCATATCAGACCTTCACTTTCAATACGTTGCCTGCGGTCGTGTCCCGATACACGTCGCCTGATCGGAGCGTGGCAAGGCTGGCCTGCGTGGGCAGCGTGTTTAAATCAATGTTCAGCTTAGCAATGTTAATCGGCTGAACGGCATTAACCTGTTGGAAAAACAAATACAACACGTTAATGAACCCCGACATATACGGCTCGCTATAAACTGCTGGCGCAGATGGCAGGCGGGGCGGTGTGGCCGTAGAAAATAAGCTCATGTGTTACCTCTGCCGCCATCTTGGCGGATGTCCAAACGATGAGAACCCATCTGCCATGTGCAGCCAATTTGATTGGAACTCATGGTCAAAATCATTTGACGCCCACGTACGCGAATAAACACCTGCCCCGTGAAGGCTTCGATTGGGACTGTGGCCGAGCGGGTAATCAAGGCGCTTGCGTCGCCCCCAACAGACTGTGGGTTGTTGTACCCCGAGCCAGAGTTTTGCATAGGGGTCAAAGTCAATGTAACTTGTGGGTTGGTTGTTGTAGAGCCAGCAAACGTAACGTCCGGCAAAATACGGCGTACAAAACCAAACCGGTCACCGTCATCAATGTCAAATTCAGCCGTGGAAATCATGGCGTAAATAGGCAGTGTGGTGTCGGTTTCATTGTCGTCCACACCGTATTCATGGTTGACCACATTGTAGTTGTACGTTGCAGCCAGCGGGTAGTTGCGCAAACCAGAATCCAGCCACGCGGTACGGCCCAGCGTGCCATAAGACCAAACGCCTTCGCCGTTGTTTTCAAAGTAGTTGTAGATTACATACTTATCGATTGCAATCGAATTAGCAGAGCAGTAAAAGAACCAAACCTCGTTAAACCCTTCGTTGGTTGTGGCAAAGAACTGCGCAGCTTGGGATAAGTTAATGTCGTTGTAAATAAACTGACGCAAGTCGCAGCGCAAGGTTTGAACTCGGCCATCGTATTTGTAGAACTTGTCTACGCCCATCCAATACGCAACGCCTGAAGCCAAAGCTACGGCATTCGGGCCCGCAAGCGACAAATTATCTCCAAGCAACTGCGAACCCCAAACCGCTGGCGGGCCAGAGTATTGCAAGGAATACAAAGACGAATCCGTGTAAACCAAGATTTCTTGGCGAGACTGCAATACAGCAACAATCTTAGAGCCGTGCGACAAAAGCAAACTGCCCGCTTGGTTTGTAGCAGATGGAGTCCAGTTTAAATAATCTTCTTGGTCGGACCACCGGATCAACATGGGGTTCAAAACGCTGCTGCCGTAATCATTGGTTCCAAACGCAAACGTAAACCGCGAGGCGTCCGATACCAACAGTAGGTTTTGGTAAAGCGGCACATCTACCAGCAAAGAGATGGACACCCCACTGCCCGTTGAAGATGTATTAATCAAAGTGCCAGAGCTATTAGCAATATTGAATGTCAGCCCGCTTGGGTTTGCCACGTAGTAAGTGGTGGCCGCAGATACACCAGTGGGCAAGGAGCCGCTTGCGGAAAACTGCATAGGCGTCCCAGCAGCAAATGTTGTAGTAGCTGTAACCACTGTGGGGCTTGCGCTTGTAAATGTCACTGCGCCGCCAAGGCTGGAGATCAGTACCCCGCGAGTGGTCAGTGAAGTGCTGGCTTTCCAAATATAAAAACCACCGCCGTTTGGGCCAAAGATTAAATCTTGCCCAAAGTTACTTTGATTCCAAATACGCATTTGGGTTGTGCTTGACGCGCCAATGCCCCATGTTCCTGCACCCCAAGCGCCCGCGCCCCAACCAACCAAAGGGATTTCATAGGCCATACCGACATTGATTTGGTATGCAGCTACAACAGAGGAACCTCCGCCTACAGCATTGGACGTTGCAGCCGTAGCCGACTGAATTGAATACGTGGTTGTACTTGTGTTGATGGTGGTGAGTTGATACTCGCCATTCAGGGTCAACCCACCAACAGCCGTGGCGCCACTGAAAGTCACAAAGTCGCCGTTAACCCATCCACCTGTAGCGTCTGTGACTACAACGGTCTTGGACAGGTTTGAAGTGGCAAAAGGATTTGCGCCCAGCGTTGCCGCAGGGACAACACGCAGCGGAGTAATGTCGTTGTATGCCCCACCATTCTCGATGTAAAACTTCAGGTTTGTACCAACGCCAAGCAGGTTCTGCCCGCTAAGCGTAATCCAGTTCCACAAAGAACGGCACACGCCTTGAAACGTTGTGCCAGAAATGCGTTGCCAGCCGCCAATTTTCTCGGGCGTACCTTGACGAAAACGGACCTTCTCCGACTCGAAGTAGCCATTTTCATTGGTGTAGCGAGTGTTCTCTCTGTTTACACCGGCTTTCTGGACAAGCTTTTTTAAAGGCACGGATTACCTCATGCGGTTAGGACACTGAGGGCGGTGTTGATGTGAGCAACCCTATCGTTAAGCGCGATTGTGCCATGATTGAAGTTACTTGTCACCCCCGGCGTTTGTATTGTAAACGTCATTTTTAGCCTTTAGGATAGCAAATGCAGCAATCCCGCTGCGTTAGGAGCAAACATGTTTAAATTTGAAATGAACCTTGGTTGGTTGGGTGATGGCAAAATGACGATTGAAACTCATGACTTTGACATGATCGAAGCTCTGAAAGAATTCGTTGAATTTCAGGAAGAAGCTGGCTGGATTGGCAACTGGGACGCAGTTGAAGTTGACGAAGAAGGCGAAGAAGAGACTGAAGAAGAAACCGAAGAAGAAGTTACTGAGTAACTTTAATTACGCGGCCTCGGAACTCAATGGAGTCGGGGCCGTGTGTAGTCACAAGTTCGGGAAGTATCAGTTTGCCATTCACAAACGTCAGCACGGCAAAGCCGGAGCGCCAGTTCAATGGGCCTTCTTCAGTGTAGTCTTTAAATTGTGGGCCATAAGGTTCAGCTAATGTTCCGGTATCAATACCGTATCTTACGCCATTATAGTCAGAAAAAGGTGTACATTTTAAGCTGTGCAAGTGGCCCGTGACAATATTTTTGCCGCTCCAGATGGCATTGTTGTGGGTAGCGTGGATTCCACCTTTAAATCGGTGCTTGACAACAGTGTTGTCATTTAGCCATACAGCCCAGCAAGGCTCCCAATCTGGGAAGTGGTCGCGCAAAGTAAAACCCTTAACGTGTTCATATTGAGGCGCATTGGCAGCTAGGAACGTCTCAAACCGCGCATCGTGGTTACCCAGAGGCCAGATCAGTTTGACGTTGTGACGGGCCTCCTTGGCTGCTTCTTCAATATAGCCCATGCAAATCGTGCAGGCTTTCAGTTCTTCCATTACTGAAGGAGCCTTTGCCCAACCAATGCGGGGGTGGCGGCTGATCCCAGCTCCATCAAAAATATCGCCATTAGCGATAACTGCATTGGG
>Ga0209189_1000605_pt1 | contig 29485 bp, 23 predicted proteins | sample C_130820_EF_Meta_FD_187308 | JGI IMG/M metagenome (GOLD analysis project Ga0209189, IMG submission 187308) | Freshwater microbial communities from Lake Croche, Canada to study carbon cycling - C_130820_EF_MetaG (SPAdes) (version 3) | ecosystem: Environmental > Aquatic > Freshwater > Lake... | reverse complement strand
ATGTTTTAGGTTTTCAAAAATGGACAAAAAAAATGTCCAAAAACGAAAATCCCAAAAAACTTTCCCAACAAAAAAACCAACATTTATTTACACAATGTAGTGAAGCTTTTTATAGAGTTTTTCAAAAATATTGATAAAACATTTACATTATGTAGTATTTTTTCAATTTATAAAAAAATGAAATGAAAAAGTTTTAATGAATTAAATACAAATTATATAAGATGACTAGTGTAACTGTTTATGACATTAATGTTTTTACTAATAATGATGATATTCAATCACAATTATCGACAATTGTAAAAGCACCAAAGTTTTTAAATTATGTTTCTAGACTTGATAAAAATATTTTAGATATAACAGGACTTCGTATTGACGGAGTAAAGTGGTTTTGTAATCCATCTAGTCCTGACCCTAATAAATTGGGGTTTTTATATATGGAATTATTGGCTACTGATAAGAGAAATGGGAAACCAACACCAGGTATTGTATTTTTAAGAGGTGATGCAGTAGCTGTATATCTACGTGTTATTGTTGAAAGACAAAAGTATGTAGTATTAACACGGCAAATGAGAACACCTGTTGGTAAATTAGTAGAAGAAATACCAGCTGGTATGATGGATGAAAAATCTTGTTTTGCTGGTGTAGCTATGAAAGAAATTTATGAAGAAACAGGATTAAAACCACCAAGTATGAATAGCCTAATACCTTTAGGATCTATTACTCCTAGTGCTGGAGGATGTGATGAGAAAATAAAACTATACTTTTGGGAAACCAATGTGAGTAAAGATATTGTAGAAAAAATGAAATCAAAGATTTTTGGAGCTGTTGATGAAAATGAAAGTATCCAGTTAGTATTTGTACCAGTTGAAGAATATGAAAATAAACTATCTATAATAGGAGATGTTAAGGCTATATGTGCACATCATTTTGCAAAAGAAAAAGGGTTGCTAAATGATACATGTATAAAGGTCAGCAAATGTTGTTGGTGGTTTTACACCTTTTAACATTTCAAACGCCGATTTTACGGCATAAAAAATAATTTAAAAATGTAAAATCAACAGGCGTGCTTATTTTGTTGTTTCTTAACGCCGATTGTCTTACTTAACCCTGTTTTTTTATTTACACAGGTGAAAGACGATGCTTTTACTTCACATTGAAACTCTACTGGTCTTGATTGGTTATTTATCCAGCATTCAGTTAAGTTCAATATGTTTATAGCAGAATTCTTATCCCTTGTTCTAAATACGACATTTTTGTTTTCGCAACTCACGCAATTAGAACAAGTAAATAATCTGTATATCTCTACTCCTTTTGTATCTTTGTAATGCTTTAATGGATTACGGCATTCACAACATTTTTGAGATGTATAAAATTCATTAATAGTTATTGTATCATACTTTTTATGAATTAGTTTCCTTAATCCTTTATTCATTGTGGGCATTATGTATTTCATTTGACTACTTCTACTCCAATTTCCATACCCAATGAGGATATTTTCTCCAAATGTTTCCTTTATTTTATTCAAAAATGTATCAATGCTTTTCTTACCATAACTATATTGTCTAAATTTCATTTTTCTCCAAACTTCTTTCTTATAAAAATCTGTGGTTTCTTTATTTAATTTATCCTTTTCTACGAGATACACTTTGAATTTTTCATAATTAACTGATTTACTATTTTGCGTTGATAATCTTGTTTCTTTTTCTATAATTTTATGTTTCTTCTTTTCTTGTAATAATATTCTTTGATTTCGTTTTCCATAACTTTCTATTTTTCGTTGTGATGCAGTATATTCTAATTTGTTTCCTTTTTTATCCATCATATAAACTAATGAATGCTTACCAGGGTCGCAACCAACTATATTTCTGTCTTTCAATGTGTCTAATTCTTCTTTGGATAAATCTTCTATGGTATGAAAATCTTGTTCTTGTTTGGAACAAAAATAATCCAAAACTAATATACCTATAAAACAATATAAAAATAAAATGACATACATTATAACATTTTATTTACACCATATTTACACCATATTTACACCATATAATTATCAAAATGTCAACTATTACACACGAATATTTTAATTTGACGCGTGACTATAAGTCTAAATATGGAGAACATACCATAGTTTTACTACAAGTTGGCGCTTTCTTTGAAGTATATGGTTTGAAAAACCCCAAAACTGGCGAAATACTGAACAGTAATATAACCGAGTTCTCCCAAATATGTCAACTCAATATTTCCGAAAAAAATATTTCTATGGAAGGTTCTCCCATTATGATGGCCGGATTCCGAGATTATACATTGGAAAAATATTTGCAAAAACTTACGGAATCTGGATATACTGCGGTTGTATATGTCCAAGAAAAAGACGGTAAATCCGTGAAACGTGTTCTCCAAGGTGTTTATTCTGCCGGAACAAATCTGTCCTATGATACCGATAGTAACCAACAAATTAGCAATAATATAATGTGTATATGGGTTGAAAAGTTCAAGGCTATTCGGAATATGGGACAAGATACATTTGTATGCGGAATAGCGGTTGCAAACATTTTTACAGGTAAATCATCTATTTTTGAATATCAATTACCATATTACTTGAATCCCACTACATTTGATGAATTAGAACGGTGTATTTCTACATATTGTCCAAGCGAAATCATTATTAATTCATCTACTTTAGACGAATCCGTTCTCGCCGCAATATTACAATTTTCAGGAACGAGAACCCAATTAATTCATAAAAACGGATGTAATAGTTCCGCTAAAGAAATAGTGGATAAATGTTCTCAACAAAAATACATTCAACATATTTTAGCCACTTTTTTCGGTGAAGAAAGTACGCAAGTTTGCGCAGAGTTTCATACATACAACATTGCAACCCAGGCATTTTGTTATTTATTACATTTTATTCAAGAACATAATCCCAATTTAGTTCGGAAAATCGCACTCCCTTTATTTAGCAATAGTTCCAAAAACTTAATTTTGGCGAATCATACATTGAAACAGCTAAATATTATCGACGATGCATCTATTGATGGAAAACAAAATGGACAATTTTCATCTGTTTTATCATTTTTAAACAAGTGTTGTTCTCCAATGGGAAAACGCGCATTTCAACAGCAACTTGTTCATCCCACGTGTACTATAGAATGGATTAATAGAGAATATCATATGACACAATTGTTTTTACTTCCTAAAAATCTTCCATTGATCCCCCTTTTCCGGAAATATTTAGGAGAACTTCGCGATTTAGAGAAAATCTGTCGCCAACTATTGGCGAAGAAACTCTATCCTGCATCGGTTTTCCATTTATATAAAAGTGTGGAATTATTGGAACAGTTGTCTATATGTTTAGCCGAAAGTGGTGAAATCACCGATTATTTAGAACAAGGTTCTCCAAATGGTAAAAACATAGGTGCTATAACAATGATTATATTGAACTACATAAACAAGTATTTAGTGATTGCTAAATGTGCAGGTTGTCAAACAATGCAAGTATTTGATGAAAATATTATTCAGCGGGGGGTTTCAAAAGATTTAGACACATTGATTGATCAATATAAAGAGAACTTGGACAATTTCAATAAAATCCGAGAATGGCTAAATAATTTGATGCGGACTTCCGAAAATACTAATAATTCAGCAAATGATACAGACTATATCAAAATACATACTACGGAAAAGTCGGGTAATACATTACAAATAACTAAAAAACGTGCATCGGCCCTAAAAACCATATTGCGAGGTTTAGGCAATCAGACAGTTACTTTAGCAGGAGGGATGTATTTCTCAGTTGCAGACATAAAGTCCTCTTCGGCATCCACCTCCGCCGATGAAATAGAAATCCCTTGTTTAGACAAAATATGTAAATCACTTCTTAGCTTGAAAGATAAAATCAACGAAAAAATCAGCGAGGCATATTTGATGTTTTTAGACAATTTTGAAATACAATGTTTAGCCGATATAGAATATTTAGCAAAATATATTGCTAGAGTGGATGTTCTCCAATGTAAAGCCTATATTGCACAAACATACAACTATTGCAAACCGGAAATAGTACAACATACCAATGCATTTGTAAAAGCGAAAGGTTTGCGACACGTTCTCATTGAACATTTACAGAAAAACGAGATATATGTTCCCAATGATATATGTTTAGGCAATTCTGTAGGGGGTAGTCAATCCGACCCGACAAATCCTTTAGGAATATTGTTGTATGGCACAAACGCCGTAGGTAAAACGAGTCTTATAAGGGCACTTGGTATTGCGGTCATAATGGCACAGGCTGGTCTATATGTTCCGTGTTCTCAGTTTGTATATAGCCCATATAGCGCCATTTTCTCCCGTATTTTAGGGGTAGATAACTTGTTCAAAGGTCTTTCTACTTTTGCTGTGGAAATGTCGGAATTGAGAATGATATTGCGTAATGCGGACAACACATCGCTTGTTTTAGGCGATGAATTGTGTTCGGGAACGGAAACGGAGTCCGCGCTGAGTATTTTTATGGCAGGGTTGATGGATTTGCATAGGAAACAGTCGTCTTTTATTTTCGCCACGCATTTCCACGAAATTATACATTTTGATGAAATGCGCAATTTAGGAAAACTGGTATTGAAACATATGGCAGTGCATTATGACCGAGAAATGGATTGTTTAGTCTATGACCGATTGTTGCGGGATGGTCCGGGTAATAGAATGTATGGGTTAGAAGTATGCAAGTCACTATATTTACCGGAAGATTTCTTGGAAGAAGCATATAAAATAAGGACGAAATATTATCCTAATGCCCGGGGCGAGCTTGCTCGCCCTACTACCACATACAACTCCCAAAAAATCCGGGGTATTTGCGAAATGTGTAAAACTGAAATTGGTGAAGAAATACATCACTTAGAACCTCAAAAACAGGCAAATACACAGGGATTTATAGGAACATTTCACAAAAATCACCCGGCCAATTTAATGAGTTTATGTGAAAAATGTCACGCTAAATGCCATCACAATTCAGTAGACAAAGAAGAATCTATTACTAAAACCCCCCCGGTTTCTCGCAAAAAAACAACAAAGGGGTATATGGTAAAATAATGTGCCACAATTTGTATAATGTGAGAAACTCAGGATAACTATGTTCTCCGGATTTCAATCTATTTGTGTGGTCTTTAGGAGCTAGCAAACTGAGTTATACCACCAATTTATGATTTAGGCGAAACTACCTGGAGGTGGAGGAGAAATACTGGATATTATTGGAGGGGATGGAGTACCTACAAGCATAGGTGGAACCGGCCCGGGTGCCGCAGGCATATAAGGTAGTTTATCTGGCAATACAGGAAGCTGGAATTGGGGTGTATTGGGACAATTTCCATAGCATTTACCTTGATAATAATAAAAATCTTTGTTCAATATATTAAAATCACTATAGTTGTCTTTCATTATTGGACCACTTTCCCCGCCGGCAACGCATTTTTGTCCACCTAAAAGAACACAGCAAGTGGTTGCTGCGCAAGTTTCATTATTGATTGCATTACAATTTTGTTCAAGTTGTATGGAATCATTGCGATATTTATTGCAAAATCCACCACCTCCGTCGGTTGTTACATAGGTTGGTGTATTTACTATAGCATTCGTTGCTCGTGATAAAAATACACTGTCTTCGTAATATGGAACATAACTAGTTGCTCCATATTTATAAGATCCGGGTTGGTAATATACGATGTTTCCTTGAACTGCATTAGATACAACATCTACTAAATTGCCATTGACATCATATACTTTTTCTTTACCCATTTGTGTATTGTATATGTTATTCGCTCCAGTTGCCTGCAAATCGTCGTGATATTCTACATTTAAATTGTCGCTATTATATTTTGTTTTTGCATCTATTTTAGATGGGTCAATGATCGGAGTAATAGTAGGACCTTTTATAGTTGCTGGATTTGGAGGTATAGTAGTTGAGCTTTGTACTGGAGTTTGTACCGGAGTTTGTACCGGAGTTTGTACCGGAGTTTGTACCTGGGGATTGCTAGACGTTACTGATACGGATCCAGGAGACGGAGCAGATGATGCTGCCATAGTGGTCGCACCCTCCAATCTTGTATAACTATTCCACATACCAACATAAACGGAAAGCGATAGGAATAAAATTAGAGATAGAATAAGAAGTATATACTTGGGCATATTTATATTATAAACAGATATATTCACTTGCATAAAATTGCATTTTTTCCTATGTGTCTAAACACTCCTATTGTAGTATAAGGGTTTACAAAATACACGTTATAGGTTTAGAAAATTGATTATAATTACAAACAAATTAAAAAATGCACTAAATATATATTATAGATTATTATACAACAAAATGATTATACCAGTCAAATGTTTTACTTGCGGCAATGTTTTAGCCGATAAATATAGATATTTCTTGGCTGAAGTACGTAAACGAAAATTACAAAACAATATCAATTTAGACAAAGTGGTTTATTTAACCCCAAGTAATATAGAAAAAACCCCGGAAGGTATTGTATTAGACGAATTGGCACTAAAAAACGTATGTTGCCGTCGTCATATGCTAACCCACGTAGATATTGCATAAGTATAAATTGATATGAGTAAATGGGTAAATAACTAGTTATAAAAATAGATAATTGAATATAAAATCCAACAAAAATCTTTTTGTAATGATTATGTATATGACTACAAAAAAACAACAGTCTCGTAAAAATAAATCGCGTTATAACAAAAAACAGCAAAAGCAACAAAAGCAACAAAAGCAACAAAAAAAACAAAAGTTTTTTGTTGGCGGAACGTGTGCAATGTGTGGATCGTGTATGAATCAAAATAATATATCGCCGATATTTCGTGGTGGTAAAAACTGTACGTGGAAGCGTCGACGTGGTGGAAATGATAATCCGCCGAGTTTTGACGGATCATTGCCACAACGATATTACTATTCATCAAATACACACGAGCAAGATCCTAACAATCCAACTGCCCAAATTGCAACACGACAACTTCCTGTTATAAGAGGCGGAAAAAATCGCACCAAAAAGACGACAAAAAAAGGCGGTGCATTAGGTTTTTCTTTTTTCAATGGGCAAATGGGAACCGATTCCGCATTTAATCCATTGAATACAATTGGTGATATAGCAACTTCGCAAATTGGATCAAATTACATTTCAGGAAATGTCAATTCAACCACCTTACCAAATCCATCGGTATTTAGTCAACCTGCCGAAACAAAATACAATATATATAATAGGCCTATGGCATAATGATTCATATATTTTATACCCATTACACGTGCGAAATACATATTTAGGTGCACTTTTACAATTCATTGAAACATTCACTAGTAGTGGGAATGAGGCTTGAATGTAATAAAAAGGTGTAAATATTTACTAGCTATTTTTCTAAATACTATATATATATCAATGGCTAGTCTTCCTGGATTGAAAAATGTATGCACCCCAGCATTTGTATATTTTGTACTTTCATTTATTACATTGTTGGCAATGATTATACAAAACTTGGGTAACCCTACGTCTTATTGCATTGGTAGATATAGTTGCAATGTAACCGATGTAAATATGTTGTTTTTGATGAAGTTTGTCTATGTTATATTTTGGACGTGGTTGCTGAATATAATATGCCGCCAGGGATATGAAAGCATATCTTGGATATTGGTTCTATTACCTTATTTATTGATGCTTATTTTTATTTTAGCATTGTTTATTCCTAAATAATTTACATTCAATAACTTTATCATAATATTATAACTAACTGTTCACATAGTTATTTATGAAAACGAAAAACAATCGCCGTAGCGGTGTTCATAATAATCACACTAAAAAACTTGGAATAAAATCGGTACTAAAAGGTTCAACTATATCAAAATTACATCAAGGATGGATCCATATAACTATAAGTGGAGAACCATTTGAACGTGGGTTTCAACACGGTCATTTATTAGCAAATCATTTCAAACACATTCACAAAGTTCTCGTATTTACTGTTAAAAACGAGTTCAATATCAGTTTAGATGAATATATGAAAACTTGTGCTAAACTGATAACGCCAAATATTGCTAAATATCATCCCGAGTTTTTAGAAGAAATAAAAGGTATTGCTAAAGGCGCAAAAGTATCTGTAGATTTTTTGGTTGCGTGGAACGCCTTATTGTCAATGTATTCTTATTATGACACACTCAAACAAAATGGTGGCCAAAGGTGCAGTGCATTCATTGCTTGTGGAAATGCAACAAAAGATGGCAAAATTGTTATGGCGCATAATACTCATTCGGATTACGCAACTGGACCTTTAGCAAATATTATTATGCGAATTGTTCCTACAAAGGGACATTCGTTCGTAATGCAAACATATGCTGGATATATAGCTAGTGGAACCGATTGGTTTTTGTGCGATACAGGTATTATTGGGTGTGAAACAACTATATCTGATACAAAATATGAACCCCAGTTCGGAACACCCTATTTTTGCCGGATTCGCGAAGCAATGCAATATGGAGAAACTTTAGACGAATATGCCGAAATAATGTTGAAAAACAACGCCGGGGATTATGCGTGCTCATGGCTTTTTGGGGATATACACCGAAATCAAATTATGTTATGTGAAATAGGTCTTACTAAATCAAATGTACAAATAACTACCGATGGTATTTTTTACGGAATGAACTCAGCGATGGATTTTGAATTGCGAATGTTAGAAACGAACGACCGAACATTTAATGATTTAGGAGATTCTTCGGGGGCTAGAAATGCGCGATTGAACGCGCTTTTAACAGACAAATACTATGGCAAAATAGATGCCGATATTGCTAAACATATCATAAGTGATCATTATGACTCAAACTTGAATAAAATTATACCTACATCATTGACGGTATGTAAACATACGGACTTGGACCCGGGCGCGAAGCGCCCTTTTTATCCTTGGGGATGTGTAGACGGTAAAGTAACTACCAGTTCTATGGCAAAAAATCTGGAGTTTATAGGACGACAAGGTCCTGCGTGTGGAAAATCATTTTCAGCTAAAAAGTATTTAAAAGACCATCCGGAATATGAATATTGGAGACCAGTATTACAAGATATGCCTACCTATAAATGGAAAACCCTGTAAAGGTAAAATTAAAAAATGATAATATATAAACATAACAATTTATATACTATATACCCCATATATACACATAATGTCATATCGAACATATTTAGACATTTTTTGTACAAACATAGAATATTTAACTTTCGGAACAACTTTTATGATAAAAGTAAAAGACAATGAACCTAGACAAGCAAGTTTTGGACATTTTGCTCATTGTGGGTCTACGTTTATTGTAACATATGTAGATGGTACGATTGAAACATTTGATGTTGATGATGATACTGTTTTATTACATTTATTACAGAAAGGTGATACACATATTCCATATTATATGAGATAATGAGTTTTAGGTACGTTTACCTTTTTCTCTAATAATTGTTATTTAGCGATTAATTTATCCCAGTGAAGATTTTATACCATTTCGCATGTAAAATGTGTAATCCTGCGTATTGAAATATTCATTGGTTTAATTTACTACTTACTATGTTTTCAGGATTTCCTCGCAATCCAATATAAAATTGAAATATGCATTCCCTAATTGTTGTATATCATATTGTTGTAATATTTATTATATTTCATATTTATACACCCTATTACTATCACTATCACTATCACTATCAAAATGCAACTTCGTTCTGGAAAAAATATTCAAACAGTATCAGTAAGTTCAAATGATTCACAATATAATTTGAGGTTTTATGGAGAATGCAATCGCGTAAATATAACAATGACAATGGATAATGAAATATCTTCCAGTAAGCCATCCACCCCGATTATTGCTAAACATTCTATGACTCTTAGACCAAGAAAATCCGAAGTTTCACATCTTTCCGTACATTTAGAAAATCTACATATAAATTGTAATCACGAATTGTTTAGAGACTGGTTGATTGCTAGATTGAAAGGATTCATTGAAGATTTTCACAAAATAAATAACAGGAGCTATAAAAAACTTGTTCTGGAAAGATCGCAATTGTTTGTTGAAATGACTGCAGTGTTGTATGACCATATTGACTATATTACATCTTCAGGCGAGTTTGTGAAGTTTTCGCACGTTCTCTATTCAAAACTATGCGAGTTTATTCGTGAAATTACTGATCTACTCAATGTTGCGAAACAAGGTACTTATGGATCTTGCAATTTCAGCTACAACGAGCGCACATTCTTGGGAAATGTACGAGCAGATATTGTCAAACTTTCAGTAATTATGAAGTCGCGTCTACCTATGCTCGTTGCATAAATATTTGTATATGAAATTGTAATACTACATAATTAGCATAACGCCATTGAGACATCTTTTATATATGTTTTTATTGTAGATATCAAGAGTTATATGAAGCTTATTTATCATCGTAGTATACTGTAAAATATAAGGGTGGGCAGTTTTGGGTTTCCGCAAATTGTGAGTTGAGTTGGGAGTAAACAATATAAACTATGTGGAGTTTATATTGTAATATATTGAAATATCACAAACGCTTTCTACAGGTATCGAACCTGTGACCTTGCGGTTAACAGCCGCATGCTCTACCGACTGAGCTAAGAAAGCAATACTAAATATACTTATATTCATATATATTCAGACCCCAGTATATGTCATTGCAATACCTTCGTTACTAGGTCCTACCGAGGTTCGAACTCAGGTTTCCAGATTCAAAGTCTGGAGTGATAACCACTACACTATAGGACCGTTCAATCTAACAATGAACTAAATATTCAACGTTTTGAGCCTTTCCTGGCTATTTTATAGCTAGTGTCCTCTTTATATTTGTTTTGTGAATAATATATTTATTGTTATTATTATTATTATTATTATTGTTATAAAAATAAAGAATATACTAAGGAAAATTGATTTAGAAATAATTTTATTTATTGTATAATATAATACCATTATATATTTAGAAGAAAATGAACCCTGCAATTACGAATCAAAGTGAAGACGGTGATGTCTATAGTTTTACATTGAGCGGCGTTAATGTAAGTTTAGCAAACGCGCTTCGCCGTATTATTTTGTCGGAAATCCCGACATATGCATTTATTACAGATACATATGAAAATAACAAGTGTAATATAGAGGTCAATACCAGTCGCTTGCATAATGAAATCATCAAACAGCGATTAGGCTGTATTCCTATACACGAAACTGATTTGGATATTTTAACCGACAAATATGTTTTGGAAGTCGATGTAAAAAATCAAACGGACAATGTGTTATATGTCACTACCGAACATTTTCGCATTCGTAATAAGTCCACTGGAAATTATTTGACTGAACAGGAAACTAAACGTATTTTCCCAGCCAACCGTATTACATCACAATACATTGATTTTGTGAGATTGAAGCCCGGGATCAGCGATTCTATTCCGGGGGAACAATTGAAATTGACGGCCGAGTTTTCAGTTTCAATGGCTAAGGTAAATAGTATGTATAATGTGGTTTCCAAGTGTGCATATGGTAATACTCCGGATTCCACTAAAATCTCCGAGGCTTGGGAAGAACGTTTAGCCAAAATGGTAAGTGACGGTATGACTGAACAAGAAATCAATTTCCACAAAAATAATTTCAATACACTTGATTCTCAACGTATATTTAAACCCGAATCATTTGATTTTGTTGTTCAAACGGTGGGAGTATATGATAATCGCAGTATTATCAAAAAAGGGTGCGCAGTATTGCAAAACAAGTTTGTGGCAATGATTGACGCTATTAATAGTGATATTATACCGATTGAAAGGAGTGAAACCACAATGGACCAGTGTTTTGATATTACATTGGAAGACGAAGATTACACTATGGGAAAAGTCATTGAGTTTGTGCTATACGATTCGTATTATGAAGGCGAAAAAATATTGTCATTTTGCGGTTTCAAAAAGTTACATCCCCATTTGTCATATAGCACTATTCGGGTAGCGTTCGGAAGAGATCCAGGCAATGAAGGGCGTCGTGTATGTAAAGATATGTTAATTGACGCTTGCACACAGGCACAAGAAGTATATTCAAAAATATTTAGTATGTTTTAATGTATACTAATAATTCCAAAATATTGTGTAGTTTTTATTATCTATTACAAAATTGAAATACTTTTTTAATAGATAGTGTATAACAATTCAATACAACTTGATTATTTAGACCCATTTTCCATATATTTAACGCATACCCGAAAATATTAACTTATATAGGATGACCGAACTAATTGCTTTTAAAAATCTTCCCATTGTCATTGTCAATATCATATTGGATTGGTGTCGCAATCCATTCCACTATTGGTATCTCATAGTGGATGAAAAAACAGGTAAGTTATGCATTCGTCGGAATGTTTGTGCAACCGCACGGTTTATTTCATCCAATAGCGATCATCCGTTGATGGCGTTCACCGAGTTTGTATCAAATAATTATGTGGATAGCCAATGCAAACCCGTGACAATTCATATCTGTGGCGAAATAATACCAGCGCTGGAATGGTGTTTAAAAATAAATCGGGTACATCATCGGTTTAATGACGAAGAATCGTGTGAATGTTACGTAGCATATGAACGTAACCAAAAAATGGAATATATATGCTTTTCTGGTCATTGTTATACTTCGGATCTTACCAATCCTACATACTTTTGTAATTGCACGCTATATTCATTCAATGAGGAATCTCGGCAATATTTTGCACAATTGATTAATATCACTCATATTGGCAAGGTGACTGACTATACGCGTGGGATTACTATTCAAAACGATAAACCAATTGACTTTTATCACAAATGCAAATTGCTTTCAGATGAATACGATCGCAGGCGAATGACCGACCGATATGCTAGAGATACAATGCTTGAGAAAATGGGAGAAGATCCTGAAAAAATGGATGTAGCAATCGGATTGCTCAATCACAATTTCAATCCTTATTTAAACATTTATGAAATGGATTGCAATAATGTTTGTAAATAAAAATATTTAGTGTATTTGTATATGTATGATTTTATTTAATAATGTATAATTATATTTCATATTACCATATTGAAAGACCCTTAACGGTTTTTTATGTATTTTCCGATGTATATTCAGGTTCTCTTTTTCCAGGTAATAAATATGGCACAATCAATAATTGCATAAACCACGTTCCTATTAGCAACCACATTGTGACAATGGTATTACCTCCCTGGTAAATAAGCCATCGCAATGCTTGACAATGTGGAGCAGGCGCAATAAATGGTGATAATAAGAATCCCGTAATTGTTGCAGGAACGCACGCCCATACATATATGTGAGGACATAAATAATGTGCTATTACCCAAAACGAATAAATCCAAGTCACATTGATGAATAAGTCTTTTAGTCTATACATAATTGTCATTTATATGTGTAATTTATATATGTAATTGGTAATATACACTTGAAAATAAGATATAACCCACATATATATTATTTTTCAATTTTCTAAATCTTACTTTAAGTAGTTTTTAATAAATACTATAACAAAATTGAAATAGATATATCGTATTATTCTTTATATCATTTAGAACAATTATTTTACTAAAATGGAAAAGAATATTAACAAACGTATTGAAGCTTATGTTACAGGGTTTAAAGATAGTATCAGATGCAAAATAACCGGATTAGATTTTCAAGAAAAGCAGAAAATAAATGAATTATTGGAATATATATATGATTATAACAGGCTAGTTCTTACAAAAGAAGATTTCGTAAAACGCAAGCGGGTAAAGAATGCTATACCATTATTGAACCGTTGCAATGCCCGGCGCGCAAATGGAGAACAATGTACTCGTCAAAGAAAAGAAGCGTGCGAGTTTTGTGGAACGCATAATAAAGGTGTTCCACACGGATTTATGTTAGAAGATGGAACAGAACACGTACCGCAAACAACTCAAAATCTGGAAGTTATAGCGGAAGAAATAAAGGGAATTGTTTATTACATTGATAAATATAATAATGTGTATAAGACGGAAGATATTTTAGCAGAACGCGAAAACCCTCAAATTATTGCAAAATGTGTAAAAACGGAGAGGGGGTATACGATTCCTGAACTTGGATTGTTATAAGTACAAGCAGTATACATATTACGCATCCGATGTGAATACTTTTCGTACAATACTTTCTTTTACAACTTCTTCGCGATTTTCCATAATAAAATCATTTACTTCTGTAGCCTTCTCTATATCACCTTTGTAAAAATTAGCCAAAATACCAACCAGATTTTTTTTGGTTATTGGCTTTTTGACGTTTTTTTTCGTATACATAAGCTGACCATCCTTTAGATCAAAACAGTCAATTTCGTTTTTGCGCATAACTTCCATAAGGTCTTTTGAAATATTTTTCTTCTCGGCTTTCCTAGCAGACTGTTCTTTTTGCAATATACGTATTTCATTATCAATACGAACCCACTCTTTAACACACTTTATTAGCTGTTCTTTAGTTTCCATTGGTATATATACTAATTATATATTTTTATATTCATTTTAATTTTACTATCTGATTTAGTAAAATACTTTTTTATTTTTTATTAATAGTATATAACTATTAATGAATATAATGTTCTCTAAGCCTAGATCAACATTACCTCCATCGGTCCGTCAAGATAATATTTCTATGATGAACATATTTAGTATGAACAGATTCGTTCGTCAGCAAAAACTAAATACGCAATCGGTACAAACTATACAAGAAGTTAAACAAGAACCTCAAAAAAATAAAATGAAATGGGGAGAACCTGTATGGTTTTTCTTTCATACTATTGCAGAAAAAGTGAAACAAGAAAGTTTTGCAATTGTACGTATGGAATTATTACAGTTAATCACCAGTATTTGCAGAAACTTACCTTGCCCGACTTGTTCTGAACACGCCACTCAATATTTAGCAAATACAAATATAAATAAAATCCAAACAAAAGAACAACTGATTGATTTCTTCTATACATTCCATAATGAAGTAAATAAACGCAAAGGATTTGCGCAATTTCCTAGAGAACTTTTATATGATAAATATTCTAAAGCAAATACATTGAACATAATCAATCATTTTTTGCTCAATTTATTGGATAAATCTTATAGCATTCGTATGATTGCTGATGATTTTCATCGAAAACGCTTAGTAGAAGATATAAAAAAATGGCTAGGTGCTAACTTGCAGCATTTTCAGCCATAACATATTTATATAGTAGTTAGTTTTACTATATTTTTTACTATATTTTTACTATATTTTTATAATATTTATAGTAAAAAGACAATTGTATATTCATAATATTCTATGTCATAATTTATAGTGCTTATTTATTTATTGTACATTTAAACTTTTGTTTAGATGGGCGTGAGCAAGTTTGTGCGTTATTTATACCATTAAAATATTGCAATTGAACCGCGCCAGTGCTTCGTATAATACGTGCCCATATAAATCCACATAACGAACCAATTGCAAATGCACTAAAGAGTCGTGCAAAATTAGTACAATGATTTGTATAATTCCAAATTGCCTCTGTTATAATTAATACTGGAAATAATACTAAGGTTGGTATATTTTGCATAGCCAAGTTATACTCAGCAATAATATCTACCAAATAAAAGAATGTATATGAGAATACAACCATCCCAAGTGGTATTTTAGATAATGCACCACTATCTGTCAATGTCAATGAATTGCATACAGCTATATTTTCTTCAGTACCTACTATGTCGGGTAATTTGAATATTGAGCCAAGAATCACTGCAAAAAATGATGTAAATAATAAACCTGCCAAATAAATAACCCCTTTTAAATCTTGATTCAATATAGATGATAATGTGAAAAAACTCACAATTATAAAAGGTGATAATCTAAATGCTGTATATAAAATATAATGAATATTCAACTTTTCCGGCATAATAAATCTATATATAGTTATGAGAAAGTTTATTTTCATCCGAAAAATATGAGAAGAATCTTCATTATTCTATATTAGGTTCTCTATTGTATTCTATTTCTTACTTTCAAATATATAAAAAATGACGTGTTCTATAGAACTTATTTCAATAAATGTTATTCCTTCTAAAAATGCCTTTTCCGCATATTTTTCCATAAACTCTTCATAGTCTTTATGATTGGATTCTGGATACAAAAATGTTTTCACACCTGCGCGAATACCCCCCAATATTTTTGCGTCTAATCCGCCAATGGCAGTTACTTGTCCTTGCAAATTGATTTCCCCAGTTATAGCAATAGTATTACTTATTGTCAGATTGTTCAATAAACTGTATATAGCAATGGTTATAGCAGTTCCAGCTGATGGCCCGTCTTTAGAAACCGCTCCTTGTGGACAATGTATATGTAGTCCTTGACATTTGGTTTCTTCAAATAGTTTTAGTAACGATTTTTTCTTTTCTAACGATGTCAATTTCCACGCCAAACTTTTCGCTACATTCATACTTTCTTTCATTACATCTCCTTGTAAACCAGTCAATCGTAGTTCTAAGAACGATGCTGATGGAAAAAACATTGTTTCAATAGGTATGATACCGCCTTTTCCTAAAGCATTTGCCCATAGTCCATTAATAATACCTATTGCACTTTTAGCAGGTATTTTCGTTTCTTGCACTTTATGATATTTTTTCAAATACTTTGAATCTAAATCTTCTACAGTAATATGCAATGGTATATCAATGTTCTCATTGGTGCATCGCAATAGTTCCAGATTTATTTCTCCGAACAAATCAAAAAGAACTTCTTTTAGTTTTCGCACCCCGGGTTCTAATGTATATGTTTCTATAATATATTCTATAATTTCGTCGGTTAATTGGACTGTATCGGAGAACCCCATTTTTTCATTAATTTCCTTCAATATATAGTCTTTTACAATAACCATTTTATCATCTAGCGTTAAATTACCAAACCGAACACGGTGAATACGATCTAACAAAATACGGTCTATATTATCTGGGTCATTATAGGAAAAAATAAACAAGGCTTTTGATAAATCTAGGTTTATACCACTGTAATATTTATCTTGAAAACAATCATTTTGCGTAGTATCTATCAAATGGGTCAATATACCAATGATTTCTTTACCGTGTTCAGTCTTACTCACTTTATCCAATTCATCCACATAAATAATCGGGTTCATACACTTAGATTCCATCAGTATATCTGTTATACGACCCCATATAGAATTGACATATGTATAACTATGCCCTTCTAATGTGGAGCCATTACACGACCCTCCCAACGCAATAAATGCAAATGGTCTAGATTGCCCGTTCTCATCTATCAAACATTTAGCCAATCCTTTTTTTGCAACCGATGTTTTTCCAACACCCGGAGAACCTTCAAATCCAAAACAATACCCGGTTTGTTCTCCATTCATCCATTGCCCTATTATTTTAAGTATTTGATTTTTTGCATAATCGTGACCGTGTATAGAATCATTTAGTACTTCGGTTATCATATTCATATCATTTTCTATATTTTTAATTTCGGTTTGTATTTGGAGTATTTCCGAATTATTTTTAGATAAAGGAGAACTTGTATCCTTTGTTATATAATTATATATTTTTGGTTTATATGTAGGATACATATTTAAAAACCTGTATATTTGTTCTCTGGCTTCCTTCTTTTTTTTAGAAAATACAAAGGATAGTCCATCATTTTCAATATAATCTTGTATATATTTCACTATATATGAAACGGTTTTTGATTCAATTTTAGTAAGTGGGGCATTTTCAATGATTCCATTTGTTCCAATTTTAATATTTAGCGTATTTAACAAAAAATTATCCATTTGCATCACAAGTTCTCCAGATATAGCAGATGTATATTTGAGTAATTCGGCATTTGTATATTTGGGTTTTTTATGTATTTTTATTGACGTACTCTGCATATCTTGTTTCAATAACAATTGAATAAACTTTGCATTATTGTTTTTTACTCTTTGTAAAATCGGTTCTTCTCTGTAGACACCAAATGGTATTTTCAACAATCCTTCCAAATATTGTTTCGCTTTTGAACTTGTATCGTCGCCCTTTCCTTTTATTTCTTTCAATTTCAAAATCGCCTTTTCTTTTATATATTCAGGCACTTTCATTAAATATATTTGCTGTTCTATAGAGACGCGATTAATATCATATTTATTTATCATATCTTGTGTATATTTTACAGTAAACTTCATAACATCCTTGAATTGTATTTTAGCAGGCCAAGGAAAACTATCATAAATAAGTATTTGATCTACAGTATTAATGATTTCTCCAACTACGTAATTTTGGCTAGATGAAAATGAGTTTGATCCTCCGCCTACATTATTTGCAGTAATGACATCGTATAACATATATGTTATATATCTAACCTCATCATCTATGTGATATGCTAACAAGTTCAATAGCATTGTTCTCTGTGAAAACACGTCCATTTCTACAAACTTTTTAATCAATATATCTGTCTTGTTTTGTTTAACCATCTTTACATCTTTTATAACCACCCAATATTTTTTGTATATATCTTCATCCCCCCATATTAAAAAATCTTTGAGACACATCATATCAATCACCCGTTCTAAAATGTTTTTATCTATAAGAGAACCTTCCGGTAAATTATTCATTATGTCTTGTTTGCGGGTTTTTATATATGGTCCAGAAACACATTTAACTATTATATCATCAATCATACCGGTTACTACAATCGCCTTTTGAGTATTTTCATCTTGCAAAACCACGCGTATTCCGTATATTTTACTGTAAAAGTTCAATTTGTTTTGTTGTACAGCCTCTATATCATAACATTCGTAATTATGAGAACGTTCAATGTGTATAATATCTTCTACAATTTTATTAGAACATAGTGTATAACACGATTTTTCCGGTTTTCCGGTAATAGTTTTGTATCCGATTGGATGTATGTATTTTCGGATTAATTCAATTTTATTTTGCAATTCGGTGGTGTCATATACAATATTTTTGTATTGAGAACCTATGCATACATATAATAAATCGTCAAACATATTTGTCCCAAATCCGCAAATAATAATGGATAATTTGTCAATAATGTATTGCAATAGTGAAATCAAGTTCTCAGTATATTCTTTCATATATGTGTTTTCGTTAACATTTGCATTAGCAACCTTTTCTATGATTTCATTTGATTTATCATATAGATCATTTATGTTTTGTATACAAAGTGCAACATCACTATTACTAAATATATCGTGCTTTTTGTAATTTTGTATAGATAAAATTGTACGCCTCATTATTTCTTGAAAATACAAGGTTTTTTCACGGATAAACTGCATTGTTTCCATATTACTGTTTTGCAATGCGGTTTTCATTTTTACCGTGTTTTTCAAAATTGTATCTTTAGAAACCTTTTTCATATTACAAAGATATAATTTATATTCATAGAATAAAAGACCTTAGTGTCTTTATAATATTTATTAAAAACATATAAATACAATTATCTGTTATATATAGATATACTTATTTGCATACACCTCATAAACACTATGGGAATACCAAGTTATTTTTCATATATTATCAAAAACCACGCACATATATTGAATACATTGCATTATCAAAAAAATGTTGCTAGAACCCCCTTTTCAAAATTGTATATGGATTGTAATTCAATTATATACGATGCTTTTCACAATTTAGAAAAACAAGAAGTTTATCAAAAAATGGATAGTGCCGAAATTGAACGGTTTATTATTTCCGATGTGATTGCTAGTATCAAAAAATACATTCATTGCATCAACCCTTCGTCAAATATCTATATTGCATTTGACGGTGTTGCGCCATTTGCTAAAATGGAACAACAACGAACTCGCCGATACAAATCGCAATATTTATCCGAATTGCCGTTTATTTCTTCAAAGTCTCGTTGGAATACTGCATCTATTACTCCAGGAACCAATTTTATGAATACGTTGTCCGAACAAATTGCCCGCGAGTTTGAACATAAAGAGGCCGCCTATGGAGTAAAACAAATAATTGTATCTGGGTCAAATGTTCCAGGGGAAGGAGAACATAAGATGTACGAACATTTGAGGGCAAATTGTAATAAACAAGAAAATGTTGCCATATATGGATTGGATTCGGATCTTATTATGTTGTCTATTTTTCACACTGTATATTGCTATAATATTTACATTTTCCGCGAAGCCATTGTTTTCGGCGATAGTAACCGGCTTAAACAACACTCGCCATCTGATAGTAAGCTTCCCCTGTTTTTAAATGTGCATAAATTGATGAAGTCTATTTGTAAAGAAATGGATTGTGGTAGTTTCTATGATAAATATAGGGTTTTTGACTACGTATTTTTGTGCTTTTTCTTGGGAAATGATTTTTTGCCGCATTTCCCAGCTCTCAATATTCGCACACACGGAATACAGGTATTACTAGATACGTACAGACAAGTAGTCGCAAAACCGGGGCAATATTTGATTACAATGGCTGGTGACCAAATTGTATGGAAAAACGTCAATATATTGGTAAAAGAATTGGCGAAAAATGAACATAATCTTCTATTGCAAGAATACGACTTACGAGACAAATGGGATAAACGCCAATGGCCGGAAACTACGCCAAAAGAAAAAGAAGAACTTATTAATAATGCACCGGTAATATTCAGAGCCGAAGAGAAGTATATATCTCCGAATGATGCACATTGGGAAACTAGGTATTACAATTCACTTTTCCATAAACCCGAAACAGATGACCACGTAGAATATGTGAAAGCGGTTTCCATCAATTATTTGGAAGGATTGGAATGGGTATTCAAGTATTACACAAAGGGATGTCCAGACTGGAAATGGAAATACAACTATCATTATCCACCCTTGTGTGCAGATTTAATAAAATATGTTCCCCATTTTGCAACCGAGTTTATATGCAAAAATACCAACGCGCCATTTTCACCATATGTACAATTGAGTTATGTATTACCTCCCGCACAAATGCATTTGTTACCTGAAAAAATACGCAACCATTTGTTTACAATGTATCCGGGATTATCAGCTAAAATGGAGTTTCAATGGGCGTTTTGTAGATATTTTTGGGAGGCACATAATAAAAATGCCCCGTTTGGATTGAAAGAAATGGAACAATTACAGAAAGAATTGCCTAGATTATGTTACATATGACATCTATATTAACGAATTATGCGGTCATTTGGTTAAACAATAACAAAAAATAATATAAATATATTTATACTATTTTACAAAACATACAATATGTTAGATCCAACTCAATTGATTGAAATGACTATATATTCTAAAATTATTGGCGAAGTATCTGGAAAAATAACGAGTGATATTCGTATTGTTATAGCCATATCTATTGTTTATTTTTTGTACAAAAATATTCCAGAAACTTATTATACAAAGCTGTTATCATATATAAATGATAAACCTGAATCATTTATTGTAATACCATCGCATAAAAAAAATTATTACATAGCTGGATATACTTCAAAAGAAGTTACTAAGCTAAAATACAGTCATAGGTTCAAAGCATTACATCATTTTCTATTACATACTTGCAAAGTAAACTTTACCGAGTTATATGAAATAATGGAAATTACAGACAATTGTAAAGAATATTCTCATACCGAATTGGAGGAATATATATTGATGCCATACCAAAATAAAAAAGTGCAAATATGTGCTGAGTTAAATATTTATTTGGAAATAACTGTGTCAGTTGAATCAAATGAAGACAAAGATGATAAGTCCAAGAAAACTGCCCAATCGTATAAACAGTATTTGTGCAAAATCTCTACACCTGTTAGTAATAACAGAGTATTGCATATGTTTTTAGATAGGTGTATAGAACAACATAATAATTATTTGAAAAAGAACACGAGTAAGCAATATATATTTGAATATAGCAAAACGGAATATGATGATAATGACCGAAAAGTTGCTAAATATATTGAAACGCCTTTTATTTCAAACAAACATCTTGACAAAAATATATTTTTTACAGAAAAAGCCCAATTTATGAAACAACTAGACAAGTTTGTACATAATAGGGAAAAACATCAGGCCGAATATGAAGAATCTGGTCAAACGTATAAACTAACAATGGTATTACACGGCAGTCCTGGTACAGGTAAAACTTGTATAGTTAGGGGTATGATGAATTATACTGGCAGAGATGCAATATTAGTTCCTTGGTCAAGAATAAAAACGTGTGGAGAATTGTCTAGTATTTTAAGATCAAACAAATTCAATGGAAAGACAAAGGAATTAAAAGATTTGATATTTATTTTTGAAGATTTTGATGCAAATTACAATAATGCATTGAAAGCTAGAAAAACGAAATCAGAGAAAAAAACATACAGTTCAGAAGATGGTGATAGTGATGTTGATTCTCAAGTTGATATAACTGTACTAACAAATAAATTGAGTGAAACTGCAAATACTTTGAATACACCAAATGAATTGGTGGAACAAATAAAGTTATTGAAAGAATATGCTACAAAAACAATGAACATGGTAAATAAACCAGTGGAAGATGAATTGACATTAGAATATGTATTGAATATATTTGACGGAATAGTGGAAATGCACGACGCAATAATCGTATTTACAACAAATCATTTAGAAGACATAGATCCGGCGGCAATCCGACCGGGGCGAGTAGATTATATATTGGAATTAAAAAATGCAACAAAGGAAACAATAAAAGAGATGATAAAAAAAAAATACAAGTTATCAAAAGAAGAAATGTTGAAATACGAAGAATATTTTAGTAAAATGAAAGACTACACTATAAGTCCAGCATTAGTGCAAAATTGGTGTTTCAAATATAGAAAAGAAGAAATAGAAGAAATGATGAAAGAAATGATGAAAGAAATGTCAAAATAAATGTATAGAGAAATAAATACTAAAGATCATCAAAGAGGGCATCAGAACCCCCATTCTTAGTAGTGGTAGTATCGTCAATAGTATGAGTATGAGTATGAGTATGAGAAGTATCAAAATTATCAAATAGAATATCAGAAACAAAGTCCTTCGTATCAGAAGGAATATCAGGAAGGGTAAATCGGTCCGCTAAAGAAGATGTCTGTAAATTGTCATAGACAAATAATAAATCACAATTTTTACGAGAAGTATCAGGTTCCCATTCTCTATATCCAATGAGAACAATAGTACCAAGAGAAATCAAATTACCAGACTTGTGTCTCCCTTTGAACTTGTTGCGAATATGACACAATAATTTGGTACCATCAGCCAATAAAACATCGCAAGAAGGACCAAACATTTTAGTAACAATGGCTAATTGCTCCATATCACACGTAGGCACAGGAAACCCAGCAGCTCCAGCCGCGAAAGATTTTCGTGCCATAGATTTAGCACCTTTACCGCCTTTCGTATTCTTGACCATTTTGATAGTATTAAGAAGTAGTGTATAATAAGTAGTGTGAATAATATACCATCCACGAGTATGATATATTAAAAATCAATTTTCTAGTAGATGATGAATGATCTTCCAGAAAGCACCAATCCTACAAGGTGCGTCTAAGGACACGCCGTATAGGAATTGCAATTTTCTGGAACCCACCTTTGTATATTGAATATAACCGATAAATCAATATCCTACTCATATCTAGATAAGGGGCGCCGAAGGCGCCCGGGGGCGAAGCCCCCCTGTTACACCGGTGGCACAGACCGGGCCGGCGAAGCCGGACCGCACCGGGTGCGAAGCTACCGTGCATTATGCAGCGCAAGACTTTATACACAATGTTTATTCAAATGTTTTTCATAGAATCCTATAAAGAGATTTAGGAGAACTTTAGTTTCCAGGTTCTCCATTTCCTCAAAAAACCTTGCAGAATATTTAGGCGAACCATTCCATTGCAAAAGTTTGTATAACACATAGCGGCATTTATTTAGCCAAAAGGTTTCGCAGAATGTTTTTAGGGATGTGTAATAGAATATTTAGGAGAACTTTGGATTCTAGGTTCTCTCTTTTCCCCAAAAAACTAGCGAAATATTTAGGCGAATCATTCCATTGCAAAAGTTTGTATAACACATAGCGACCATTAGTTGCGCAAGACTTTATACAAGATGTTTAGCCAAATATTTTTGACAGATGTGTAATAGAATATTTAGGAGAACTTTGGATTCCAGGTTCTCAAGGATTTACGGAGTCCGTAGGACGTAGTCAATCCGCAATTTTCGGAGAGACGAAGTCTCGTACGAAAATCTCTTTTTACACAAAATTGGTTGAAAGATATTTAGGCGTTTTATTTCCCCAAAATCCATTTTACAATTCCCTTTCTGAAAAGTTTTAGGGTTTTCATTTTCATTGTTTTTTGCGCAAAGTGTTTTGAAAGGTTCTCCCTTTTTACAAAAAGATTTAGGAATATTTAGGAGAACTAAACACATCGAATAGTTGTGTATAACACAAAGCGGCATTGTTTGTCCCAGATGTATTCTATAACTCTTTAGCCAAATGTTTTGGGGATTCTAAAAAGAGATTTAGGAGAACTTTAGTTCCCAGGTTCTCTTTTCCAAAAAACAACGGAAGATATTTAGGAAAAAGTTGCGCGGAATATTTCTCCAAAATCCATTTTACAATTCCCCTTTCTAAAAGTTTTAGGGTTTTCATTTTCACTGTTTTTTGCGCAAAAGTGTTTTCAAGGTTCTCCCTTTTTACAAAAAGATTTAGGAATATTTAGGAGAACCATTCAATTGCAAAAGTTTGTATAACACATAGCCTCATTCATTGTCCTCAACTATATTTAGGAAAAATACCGAAAAATAGATATCCAACTCAAAAATCAATATGTCACTCATTTCTTGATAAGTCCCAATACAGGTTCTCCCCCAGAATGAAGTGTATAACACAATCCCCCTAGAAAATGGAGGGACTATATCACTATACCTTGGAAAGATATACAATACCAATTCGTGATATAGTATATGGTTGTTACACCGGTGCCTCCGGCCCCGGACCCCGGCCCGGGCGCCTCCGGCGCCCCATATACAGAAAATTGAAATCCTTTCCAGGACACATTGTATTGCATATAAACAAAGTATCTTTATTACACAGTTCTCCGAAAATGTATTCAAATAGTATTGAAAATGAAAAACCTAGTATCTTACTCATCGGTAATGCAGGAGTAGGTAAATCATCTTATATTAGAAAACTAGCCAACAGAGGATTCAGCGACTTCTATACTCCAACCACCGGGTACGTGGAAACATCTATAGCAGGTCTATGTAATTTTATAGAATTATCAGGTCAAGAACCCGCAAATATATATGCCGAAGAAGTTTTAGCAAGAGCCAACCGTATATATTTAATGGTTGCAAAAAACTCCAGAGCATCTATAGAACAGATCCCATTATGGATTAACAAATATAATCATCTCAATCTAAACTATACCATCTTGGTAAACAAATGTGATATAGAGCCCATCGGTTTCATCTTGGAACAGAGTTTGCACGAAGCGATTGAACAGTTTGATAACTATGTAAATATTCACTATATATCTTGCAAAGATGGACCATTGTTTGTATAACACGAGAACCAAGTAGTTTCTAGAAAAAGGTTAAAAATCATAGTATTACACAAGTTCTCTGAAAATGTTTTGGATAGTTGAAAAAAATAAAAATTGAAATGTCGTGGTTATCACCAAAGGCGCCACAAACGACTGGTTTGTTTTCTGTAAATCACTCGTGATTTTCAGAAAATTGAAATACATTTTTTATAATTGATGTATGTCAGATTATTCAAATACTTACTATCAAACACTCGTTATTCAAACACTCGTTATTAAAATGTCCGCCCAAAACGTTATTGTTAATACTATTGAGAATGTCGCTCCTGATGCTGTCAAGCAAAAGAAGCCTACATTGGCAGGTAAGTTCTCTAAATTGCTCAATTTTGGATATTGGTTTGCATCTATGACAGATTCTGAGGAGCTCAAGTCGCAACTTCACGCACAGCTTCGTCTCTTTGGCACAGTAGAAGAACAGACTGAATTGTTCGAGCGCTTCACTTCTGAAGAGAAGGATGTCGCAAAGATGATTCGCAAGAGTATTGCTGATCACAACAAGCCTCCCAAGCCAGTGAAGGAAAAGGCCACCAAGGCTCCTCGTAAGGGCAAGGCAGTTGTTCACCAAGACGAGCTGATTTCTCAATTGATTGCCGATGCTAACGCCGAAGTTGTTGAACCGAAGGTCAAAAATGCCGACGAGAAAGCCGCTAAGGAAGCAGCAAAAGCCCAAGAAAAAGCGGACAAGGAGGCAGCTAAGCTCGCCAAGGAGGAGGCTGCTAAACTCGCCAAGGATGCCAAGGAAGCCGAGAAGGAGGCAGCTAAGCTCGCCAAGGAGGAGGCAGCTAGACTTGCTAAGGAGGTCAAGGAGGCTGAGAAGGAAGCAGCTAGACTCGCCAAGGAAGCCAAGAAGGAGCCCAAGACTAAGACTACCAAGGCAACTAAATCCGAACCGGTTGCACCAGTTGTTGCACCAGTTGTTGCACCAGATGTTGCTCCAGTTGTTGCTCCAGTTGTTGCACCAGTTGTTGCTCCAGTTGTTGCTCCAGTTGTTGCACCAGTTGTTGCACCAGTTGTTGCACCAGCTCCTGAGCAAGTAGTTGATGAATTGGTAGCTGACGTCATTGAAGATCTTGCTGCTATGGCAATTGAAGCCCCTAAGGAGGTAGCTAATCAAGAGCCTAATGGCAAGAAAGCCACTACTAAAACCAAGGAGCCCAAAGCCGCCAAGGAGCCCAAAGCCGCCAAGGAGCCCAAAGCCACCAAGGAGCCCAAAGCCGCCAAGGAGCCCAAAGCCGCCAAGGAGCCCAAAGCCGCCAAGGAGCCAAAGACCGCCAAGGAGCCCAAAGCCGCCAAGGAGCCAAAGACCAACACCGCCGAGCCAGTTCCTCCAGTTGAGGAGGAAGAGGAGATCCAGACTCGCATCGCTACCATCGGAGACAAGGATTATCTCATTGATCAGGAGTTCAATGTATATAACATAGAAGAGCCACACGATCATATCGGAATTTATAATCAAGATACTGGCGCCATAGACGCTATATAAAAATATGCGTACCTGTATAATTATATAATCTGTATAAGTATTTGAAAAAATGTAATAATTAATTAGTAAATAAAAAGGGGTTAATACTCTTTTTTATTCATTTATCAATATCCTACTCATTTATCAATATGTCACTCATTTCTGGATAAGTATATAACAAGGTTCTCACATAATTTTACCAAGAAACAGCGAAAGACGGCCGAAGGCCGAATGGAAAGGGTCACAATGACGGCTGCACTGGACATCTCAAGGAGGCAAAGTACCGCACAAAGTCTAGCGCAAGAGTCTAGCGCAAGAGTCTAGCGCAAGAGTCTAGCGCAAGAGTCTATCGCAAGAGTCTACAAGAGTCTAGTACAAGAGTCTACTACAGATTTCTTACAATCAAATATTTTACAGGTTTTTCTAATATTATCTTTATTTTTCAAATAATATTTAACTGCTGAAATTTTATAATCTTAGCTTTTATGTGTCATTTCTATAATAAAATTAGAAAAAACTTACTCATAATTTGTCCCATTTTAAATCTTCAAGGGTGTAAAGTTCAAAGTTCTTTCCAAAGAAACTTGAGAACGTGAAGAATACCGACTTCGCTTAGGAAGCAATAGCACATCGGAAAAGTCCAATTTAACATCGTCCAAGATTTTCATATTCTATTGCACAAATGAACCAATCAATGGTATAAAAATATCCAACCACTATATTTATATAGTTGTTTCTATATAATAATCTTTTTCTATATAATAATCTTTTTCTAATCATTTCTAAACTCTATATGTATATTCAAATTTTTTACAGGATGATAAATATTTTGTTTACGTATATCATTTTTCACAAAATTATGTCTATAATGTATTTCAGCAAGCTCATCGGGAGTAGAATATTTCACCATATTTTTTTTAGCAACAGTTGGAAATAATGCCTCTATAAACCCTAATTTTTTATGTTCTAAAACATAATTATTAATACATTTCATCATATTTTTTGAAAAACGAACAGCGCAAACCATAGCACAATAGTAAGGAGGCGCGAATTTTATTTCTATAGAGTTCCAATGCCACGTAGATTTATTTCCATCACTTTCGTAATAATAACTTGACAACAAATCATCATCTATGTATTTTTCATCAATTTGTATAAGAGTATTTTCATTGTAAAAAAATACATCGTCTTCCATAAACCATATAAAATCACAATCAACGTTCTCTATACCAAAATAATACAATGCTTTATCCCATCCAGATATTAATTTGTTAATAATAAAATTAGAATCTGTATAACCGTGCAATTTGCAATTTTCATTGTTAATTTGTATAAAAGTTATATTTTTATATGTAGATATAAAATCCACTAAATTGATATCATTGTCATCCACTATAACCACTATTTTATATCTTGCAAACTCATTCAAAAAATCACACCATATTTTATGTGGACGTAAAGAAATTATACACAAATATCTAATGTACATCTAATATACCTCTAATATATATATATTGTATTTTATAATGCAAAAATAAACATAAAAGTAATTTCCTAAACAATATACCGCAAGAATAGCACCCACCCAATCACTATCATCCCAATGCAAAAATCAAACCTAAAATCAACGTTAAAATCAACGTTAAAATCTAATCTAAAACACATTTTAAGTGTATCGCAATTCACAAAACAACAAGTTCTCCAATATATAGAAAGAGCGTCACAATTCAAACAACAAGCATCATCGTCCTTACTACATAATATGGAAAATGGGTCGCGGTTGGATAAATGTCGTGCCATTATTCCCTCAATTGTAAATTTCCCCCATAAGACTCTATTAACAATGTTCTATGAACCATCTACCCGCACATCGTGCTCTTTCCAAGCCGCTGCCCTAAGACTCAATTGCAAAATCATTTCTATGACAGATAAGTATTCAAGTACTCAAAAAGGGGAAACGCTAGAAGACACCATAAAAACCCTGAATTATTATGCAGACGCAATTGTTCTCCGCCATCCGGAAAAAGGCGCTGCAAACAAAGCCGCTCAAGTTTCAAACATTCCTATAATCAATGCCGGAGATGGAAATGGAGAACATCCGACCCAAGCACTCTTAGATATAATGACTATTTATACAGAACTAAAACGCCGCAATATTGATATATCATCTCACGCAAGAGACCCGATCACAATTACATTTGTAGGCGATCTAAAAAACAGCCGGACAATACATTCCCTCATCTACATCCTAGCCCTTTTCCCCAAATTACATTTCATATATATAGCACCCCCAACGCTTGAAATGCCGGAAGAAATAATCGCGCAACTAAGCTCACTCCAAAGCACACCCCAAGACCCCCAAGACCCCCAAGACCCCCAAG